>OIFF01000009.1_pt1 | contig 270539 bp, 246 predicted proteins | sample 1581981 | NCBI WGS metagenome assembly OIFF01 (sample SAMN07501067, study PRJEB24779) | human gut metagenome | isolation source: stool | host: human infant | place: USA: Pittsburgh, PA
ATCTTCTTCTGCTGCCGCGTCAACAATTAGCGGCACCTTGTGGCGTTGCGCCACTTTGGCCGCTTCGGCCACCGTCACGTCAGCATACTTTTTTGCACGGTATGATGGCTTTTGATGTATAGAATGGCCGCTGTTTTTTCAGAAATCATCATTTCCACGTGTTCTGGACTGCACATGTTGGCGTAGCCAGCTTCCACCACTTGGCCGCCGCCTTGCGCTACCATGACTTCTACAGGCGTGCCGTAGTCCACGTTGTGCCCTTTAGGTAAAATAATCTCTCGCTGTTCAATTTTTTCTGTATAGGGATGATACGCGTGGTACAAGCTGCCTTTTCCAATCAGGGCAGCCACCGATTGGGCAATCCCCGCTGAAGCCGAGGAAACGATTTGGGTATCTTCTACCTTCAACAAGTTGGCTAAAAAGGCCCCTGTTTGCACACTAAGTTCACTCATTTCAAAGAAATGTTCGCCGCCGAATCGTTGAGCTGCTAGGACTGCCTCCGAAACTTTGGAGACACCTAGAATGGTCATTTTCCCAGAAGCATTAATGACTTCTTTTAAGTGGAATTTTTCGTAACTAATTGTCATAGATTTGTCCTCCAATAATTGTTTTGATTGGGCGAATTTGCTCTTTGGCTACTCGTGTCAATCCATTAGAATCAGTCAATGTTTTTTCTTCTGCTTGAATCGTGAAAATCGTTAAATCAGCATCTTTACCTATTTCCAACGTGCCTTTTTGAGCTAAATGGAAATTCTCAGCAGGAGCCTTGGTTACCTTTTCAATAATTTCTGGCCAATCATAGCCGACCACACGGAGTTTTTCCATCGTTGTGGCTAAATCATAAACAGGACCATTTTCTCGGTTACGGATGTAGATATCTGTGCTAATTGATGCAGCTTTCATTCCCTCGCGCAACGCTGTTTCAGCTACGTGAAAATTGAAACTATCCGTACCATGCCCGATATCAAATACGACCCCTTTGTTGTACGCTTGCCAAGCGAAATCTTTTATTTTATCAGTTGCTTGGTCTAAAATGCCATTTTCTTTCCCATTAAAACAATGGGTTAGGACATCCCCTTTTTCCATCAAGGCTAAAATTTCATCTAAATGAGGTGGTGCTGATCCAATGTGAACCATTAAGGGAATTTCTTGGTTCTCTTGCTGAATCTGTTTGGCCAATTCTAAAGGCGTAATGCCGTTATCGCCAATAACGGTCCTACTCATACGGGCTTTAATCCCTACAACAAAATCTGGTAATTCTTGAATCGCTTTTTTGACCAAACTCGCTTGTACTTTACTTAAATCTGCGAGTTCGTCCTGAGCAACGATGCCCCATTTAGAAATATTGACTAATCCAAAAACATTTGTTTTTGCTTGCTGCGCTAAGTCATAAAATTCATGAATGTTTTCAGCACCTGTTGTCCCAGCATCAATCACTGTCGTAACACCCTTTTTGACCCCAATTTCATCTGGATAATCATAATAAAGAGCCATTTTTTCAAAACAATGAACGTGATCATCTATCCAGCCTGCGGATACATAAGTACCTGGTTCTAAGTGGATAGTTTCTTTTGCAGAACCTGAAATAGTTGCTGCAACAGCAGCTATTTTTTTCTCTTTAATTGCAATTTCAACAGGCATACCATCTACTGTCTGTCCATTTTTTATAAGTAAATCGTAGTCCATATTCTTCCCTACTTTTCTATAAATCTAAATTTTGTCCATGGATTAATGAATTCTAATAATACAAGTTCTTCTTCTATAATACGCCCTACTCGGTTTTTGCGTGAGTCTTGATGTGGTTCTAAAACGACTTGTAATTCATTTTTGTATTTTCCAAATGCATCATTTCCCACAACAACATCTCCAGGTTGTAGCATTGCTTGATTATCATGTGGGGGATTAGCTTCATTTTTATATTTTTTACGCACTTCTGTGGAACGAATCATCTGCTGAGTGATATCTCCACGGCGAAAATGTTGATTTTTTGTTACGATTTCTTTTTCAATTTCAGACGTCGCTTCTTCAAAAACAATGGTCAATTCTGTTTGATAACGATTCAACTGACCCAATGCTTCTAATTCTTCGTTGGAAGCATAAGCATTTCCAATAACAACATCATCAATTAAATTTGTTGCAAATAAATGTTTAGCTTGAACAGTGACTGGCAACTGTCTATGCATTTCTAAAGTAGGTAGCCCATCATTCACATCCCAAGGACCAATTTCACCTACCTGTGATGAAATAAAAGCAGCTGTCCGAATTCCTTCCTTTTTAAAGCGGATGCTACATTTTTCAAAGAAATCATACGGCAATGCAGTTCCCGCTTGTGGATAAAAGTTATGACAACCATATAAGAAAGGTCGATTCGCTTCATACGTCAAAATGTTATCAAGATAAGCAACATCATTACTCATATTCAGCTCAATAGCCACGCCAAATGGATTAAACGTCAACATGGCTTCTTTATTTCCATCAAAACCTGTATCCAACCGAATCCCATCAGCTCCTAATTCGCTGAAAAAAGTCAAATCATCATATGAAATTTCCAATTCATCAAAGATACTTGGAACGACATCTAAAATTGTTTCAAATCCTAAATTTTTCGCATAACTAATTAATTCTTTAAATTTTTTCTGAACCGCTTCTTTGCCATCGGTCACTTCTAACATACTCATAAAAATTCGAGTAAACCCACATTCGCTGGCTTTTTTTAAATACGCTTTATCTTGATTGATATCACTATGATCTGGATAAACTGATACACCTAATGCTCTTTTCATCTTCGTTCTCACACTCCGCTATTTTCAAATTTATTTCGAAATTTCCAAGCAATCACCGAGCTACACAGGATTGTTGTAGAGCCAACGAGCAATACTGGTTGATTTAGAAATCCGCCAATTATCATGGAAAGAGTAATACAAACTGCCGTAAAAACCAACGTCTTTACTAAACCAAGTTGATAAACAACAGTAGGCAACTGCCCTTTTTCTATAATAATTTGACTAACGATAAAAAAGAAAATGAACCAAATAATCATCTTATACGCTCCTGACCTTCTTCTCTGACTTAGAAGGGGCAGGATATTCATATCAGAACACCCGCCCTAACATTTTTTAATTTTTCGCTGCTTGTTCAGCTGCTAATTCTTCTGCTTCTTTATCCAATTGTTGTTTTTCATAAACTTTGAAAAATGGATAGTAGATAGCTATTGTAATTAAGAAGTTAACAATCACTAATACTGCGGCCGAAAAACTCCAATTGGTACTCATCCAAGCAGCAATTGGTGCTGGAATTGCAAATGCTAAGCGTGCAGCCATCATCGGAATTATATTAGCGACTGTTAAGAAATAAGATAACGTTGTGGTAATTAACGGTGCCACGATAAACGGAATACCTAAAATAGGATTCATTACGATAGGCGTTCCGAAAATAACTGGTTCATTAATATTAAACAAGCCTGGTAAGAACGATAAACGGCCAAGACTTTTCAGATACGTTGATTTAGAAAACATCATTAAAACAACTAAAGAAAGCGTAGTTCCAGCGCCACCAATCCAGATAAACCATTGTAAAAACTGTTCTGTAAAAATATTAGGTAACTGATGAACGTTTGCGCCATTGGTAAAAGCTTCAAGGTTTTCTGCAATCGACATATCCCAGAAAGGACGAATAACTGGGCCCATAATCGCTGGACCATGAATCCCTAAAACCCAGAAGAAACAGATTAAGAAGACTGTTAGTAAGCCGCCAAATAAACTGTTACCAGCAAGGATACCTTTAAGTGGCATTAATAACGTACTCAAGAAACCATTCAAATCAAAACCAATTACGTGGCGAATAACCCAGAATAATAAAAGAATAACTGCTCCTGGAATTAACGCAATAAATGAATTTGACACTTCAGGCGGTACGCCATCTGGCATCTTAATCATAATATCTTTTTCAATAAAGAAGCGATAAATTTCAACAGATAACAGCGCTGTTACAATCGCACCAAATAAAGAAGCTGAACCTAAATTTGCTAAATTAATATAGCGCCCTGCTGTAATGACGTTGTCAACATCTTCAAAGACACGTGTTGGTGGTGCCGCTGTTACTAAAAAGGCCATTAATGCTAAAATTCCGCACGTCAAAGAGTCAAGCTTATAACTTTTGGCCAATGATGAAGCAATCCCAAATGTTGCATAAAGTGCAAGTAACCCCATCGTATAGCGGGAAGGAATATCTAAAATTGCTTGATAAGGTTCAATCAATTTTGTGTATGCCTCAATTGGAATATTTTGAAAAATTGTAAAGAATGAGCCCACAATTGTTAAAGGCATCGTTGCAATTAATCCTTTTCTAATCGCTGTCATATGGCGTTGCGAACCAAATTTATTCGCAATCGGCATTAACTTAACTTCCATCCACTGTACAAAACCATTCATTTGTTAATTCCTCCGTTCAACTAATAAAAATAATAATTATTTCGCATTTATAATAACATAGTAACATTATGATGTAAACGCTTATTCTTATTCGTGACAGAGAAAGTGCAAAACAAAAGGCTTTTTCTGATTATAAAGAAACCGGGAATATTGCACCAAAAATCATTGCGCCTAAAATTGCGCCCCCAGCGATTGGTTTTTTCCAAATGTAAAAGCCTAAAGCTCCTAATGTGGCACCAATCCCAATAGGAATCGAAGCACCCGCCGCACTCAAAATAATTAACGGACCTAAGAAACGTCCTGAGGCATTACCAGCCCCCATCATCACATCCGCACCAAAAGTGGAATTTCCTTGATTGATAGTAAATTTCCGAATCAACACAATTACGCCACCAACTGCTAGCCCTAGTAGCGCACCTGTTAAAAGTGCTAAGCCAAAGTTTTCTACAGGTGCTTTAATACCCATGCTGAGGAAAATTGCAGGTACGCCAATCCCGATCCCCGTTAAAATTGAGCCACCTAAATCTAAAATCCCGACTAAGGAACCTTCTAAAATTCGTGCAAACAGGAAACTTGCACCAAATGCTGCGGCAGCGCCATAAGAACCACCATCTAAACCAGCTTTTAGCATCGCAACAATTGAAACTTCATTAAAGGCGCCCACACCATAAACTACATACATATGTGTTCCTGCAAAAATTGCCGCTGACATAATCCCGACTAAAATCGGAAAGCCCCAATCAGCATACCAAAAACTTTTGCCTTTTAAACCTTCTTGAATTTCTTGTTCTTGTTGTGCCCATTCATTTTTTTCTTGCTGTTCCATCTATGAGACCTCCTTTTTTCTATTTAACGGTGAAAACATTGTGTAAATTATTTAACCATTGAGGAATAGACAAGCGGAAACTTTCGATCATTTCTAAGTCGAACCCTCGGAAGAAGCCACTTAAAATAAATAATAAGATAATGGCACCAAGCATGCCGCGTGTCATTCGGGTCCACCCTAAATCATCGACACCTTTACCGATTAAGATCCCTAATACAACTCCTGGGACAGCATTGCCCATGACTAATTGAGATAATCCGCCAAATAATGTTCCCCAAAAACCCGTCCGTTTTCCTGCATCTAAAGCCGCTAGCCAGAATAAAACGGGCATCACAGTATTGATTAAAATCGTTGCTGCAGGTACCAACACCGCAACTGCTGTTACTTGTAGCGATTCTGGAATTGCTGCAGCTGTACTATTTAAGAAAGCCACAGTCGCCATTCCTACAAAGGCCCCGACAATCCCCATTTTTTTGGGATTATGCATCGTTTTAGTGACATCTTTATCCTTTACCAATAAAATTGCTGCAGCCCAGTTAGGCACAATCCGGTGGGTCACATCTTGTGTAAAGGCCCCTGCTCCGACGGCCGAAGCCCAAGCATTAAAGAAAAAACCTAAACCAAAAGAAAAGTGTGATGCCGGATCTCCTTGTGCCGCGTTCATTTCTCCTAATGTTCTAAATGCCCCTAACCCTTGCGTTTGTGGTGCATGAAACATCCGAGCAGCGCCTGCGCCAGCTGCAAAACCTAGTAAACCACCAATAAGCAATGACTTCAGCAAAATGATTACAAATTCCATTCCTTCTTCCTCCCTTTATACGCCTCTTTTTGAAAGAAACGGAACTACTACTGCGTTCGGTTCTTTAATTGTTTCCGTTAAAAAATCAACTTCTTCGACTGCAATGGCTTGGATTTCCACTTCTACAGCTAGTTCGACATGATAAATCACTCTCTTTCTAGGAAAGAAGAAGAACAGAAATTTTTCTGTATAAACTTGTTCTTTTGCCTGACGAATAGTTACTTTTTTCGGTTCAATCCGGATGAGGACCTCTGTTGTTTCTTTTAATACTTTTTTTGAAACATCATTCAATGCACTTGCAAAAGCTTCATTCTTCTTATTACCTTTTCCAGAAACAATCACGGTTTGTGTTGACCGTTTTGTGGCATCCATAATTACCGCTCCTTTCTAAGTTACTACTTTCTATGCTCCGTGTTTCTTAATAAATGCTTCAGTTACTCGTTTACCAAGTTCTTCCTGATCCATAAAACCAAATCCAAGAACAGTTTTCCCATCGTTAATTGCTGTTACCCCTTCTTCGATTGATCGCATGCCATGTCTTTCGGGATACCCGTATTTAGTAGCAGCCGTTAACGCCCCTGCACCACCACTGCCACAGAAAGAAATGCCTAAATCTGCCTTTTCTTGTTGCATCACATCTCCTAAACGCATATCAGCGCCCATTCCTGGAACAACAACCGCACGACCACCGGCTTGCTCCACTCCTTTTGCAACATTTTGTCCCTTTCCTAAACGATCTGCGATAACTACTGTAATCATAACTTTTCCTCCTATTAATTGTTTTGTTTAGCAACTTCAAAATGAACAGCTAAAACATACCATTCATCTTCTGATAACTGACCAATTGCTTCTGTTGTTTCTTGTGCAATTTTCAACGTTTCTGGTGTTAGTTCCGTAAATAACGTCCGATCAACACCAGATAATGTCGTTCCTTCTCTTGAACGATTCAGCATCTCATTGAGATGGTTGATCAAAATCGTCCACTGTAATTCCGTTGGTTCAATTTGTGCTTCTGCTAATCGTTCGCTGGTTTGTTTGATAATCGATTGTAGCTTTTCTGGTTCAGCACTTTGTCGAATGATCTCCTGTGCTTCCATTGCTAGTTCCATCCTCTTCCTCCTTTGGTTGTTCTAAATAATTAAGTAATGCTGAAATTTCAGCATGATTGACAGGTAACTCATTTTTAGCAAATAAACATTCAATTTGCCGAATTTCTTCTTGTCTTTCACGCGATACTTCTCCATTACAAGGAATCTCTTCGTATTGCTTATTAAACGTAATCCGATGTGTCATTAATAAAACGTGCAGTAAAAAGGCTTCTTGATATTCGCTCAGTAACTTTGTTTGAAACATTCGTTTTAACTCTTCATAAATAATATACGCTTTTACTAACAAATCTTGGCTTTGTATCCGTTCATTTTTTTCAATTACATCAGATTTCGTGGAGCGAGCGGTACCTTTCCCTTGACGTTTCCCTAATAAAATTTTATCGACCTCTTCCCGAATCAAACTTAAGTCTGTGTCCGTCAACAATGGACTAACTTTAATAAATGGGTATGTCATTTCTTCAATTGGGAAAATACTCAATACCAAATCAGGCTTTTCTGCTTGAATCACTTCAGTTGCATTTAAAACAGAAGCAAATCCCGCGAGTTCAACGTTTGGTACTTCCTCTAAAATTTTTTGTTCAATTAAACTGGTCACACCTAAGCCCGTCGAGCAAACATACACAATCCTAACAACTTTAGCTTCCTGCTGTTGTCGTTCCTGAGCTGCCAAAAAATGCAACGCAATATATGCGCAGAAAGAATCGTTGACTAGCAAAACAGAACGTTGAATTAATTGTTTACAGGCACTTTGAATAGCTAAAAATAACGCTGGGTGTTTTCCTTTGATTTCTTCAGAAAACGGATTGTATTCATTAATAAATAAATGTTTCTTTGTAAAACGTAAGGACAGGTGTGCAAACAAGTTCGTAAATAATTGGCGATCATTTACAAAAGGATAATTCAGCTCTTTTGAAACGCTTTCAATCACTTGCTTTGTTAATTGAACCATATCTTGCCGTTGATGGGTTCCGAATAAATCACTATAAATATAAAAATATTCATCCGCTAATAAAGGCAAGTCATACCGTTCAAACACCTCTTGTAAAAGTAAAAGTGGTACTTCGTTCCGTTGTTCAAAGCGTGTTTTTTGCGATAACACTCGGTAAGTCCCAATTGTATGTGCCATCTGCATACGTGCTGCGGCAATTGCCACTCTCAACGTAATAGATAATATTTCGGCATAATCAAATTGATTTTGATCGAGTGGATTAATTAAATTTCGCATTTTTTTCAATGCACTACGATAACAACCTTGAAACAATGTCCCTGACCCAAATTTAATTTTAGGGATTTTTTCAGCCCCTTTTGTCTTTGTCACATAGTTCATAATTTGGTAAATATCGTATTCTGTAAGTTCTTTTTGAGTGATAAATTCCATCAGTAATCGTACATTGCTTTCTTCACCACTAATTGTAAACCCTTGCCGTGCTTGGCGAATTAAGGTTAAATCATATGCTTGCAGCAACCGTTCAACCTGTTCCAAATCACTGACAATTGTGTTTCGACTCACTAATAATTCATCTGCTAGCTGCTGTGCCGTTAAGTACCCTTTGACTGACAATAACTGAAAAATCAATACATTGACTCGTCTTTTTTGATCAGGATAGGTTTCAAATCGATCGACATCGATAATTTCATTTTTTAACAGTAAGCGTTTAGAGTCAGGTAAATCTAGCCAGATTCCCTTATTTCGTTTTGAATAAAGTGTCTCATCGTGCTGTTCAAACCAAGCACGAATATCTTCTAAATCATACTTAATTGTTCGAACGCTGACAGTAAAGTTCTCAGCTAATTCTTGCGTGGTAATGCTCCCTTCCAAATCCAAAAGCATCAATAAAATATTTATCGCTCTTTTGGACAACAACACGGTCATGCCTTGTCACCTCTTTTCTTTTCCCTTTACACTTAAAACTATAGCGTTATTTTATCTGTTCCACAACACAAAAAAGTTGCACTTATAAAAGTGCAACACTTCTCTTTTCATACAAAAAAATCCCTTAACAGTAGTAACTGTTAAGGGATACCACACTATTTATTTGCATAAATAGACAGAGACCTTCTCCACAAAAGTATTCTGTCCGACACGTTACAAATCCGGTAACTGATAGCCGTACTATCTGGTGTCGTTGTGTTTGACAATCACTAGCCGTCAAAACGGAATAGCCGAAGCTATCTGATTGAGTCAACTCGTCGCATAAAACACACTTTAACACAGAATAGTATGGATAGCAAGTGGTGGTAATTATTCGCTATCAAACCATTCTTGATAAAAACCTTCAACAATTTTGACGGTTGCTATCGTTAATTCTTTCGTCATTACGGGGCTAGTTAACTTTTTGTCTTGTAAACATTGATTCACATGATTGATTTCATACGTAAATTCACTAGTGAATTGTTCAGACCATTTGACAGTGTTGCCTTGAGCATCTGTATAATAAGCACAATCTGTTTTCCAGAAATTAGGAATAACGATTTGCCCTTTTGTCCCACAGATGGTCATTTCACTAGGTATCTTTAAACCAACATTAATAAAAATATTGCCCAGTGTCCCTTCAGCAAATTTTAAAGCTAAATTACATTGACTATCCGTCGCCCCTTGCTGATACGTTGCGGTTCCCGTAACCGCTTGAATTTCTTTCCCTAATACGTATTGTAAATATTGTAATGGATAACTTCCTGAGCCATGAAGCGCTCCACCCCCCGCTTCTCTCGAGTAAAACCAGGGAATATGATCCACATTGGGATAGGCAGTAACTGACTGAACCCATAAAATTTCTCCCAATCCCCCTTCTTGAATCGTCGCCTTTACTTTTTGGGTAATTGGTAAAAAGACAGATTTCTGAGCTTCCATTAGAAAAACCCCTTGCTCCTGTGCGATTGCAAAGAGTTCTTCTGCTTCAGCAGCATTTAATGTAAATGGTTTTTCCAGTAGGACGGGTTTTCCTTGTGATAACGCAAGCTTAGCTGCTGAGTAATGTCCTTGATTGTAGGTGGGAATATAAATAATATCAATTGTTTCATCCTTACATAACTCTTCATAACTGCCATAAGCCACCGGAATCGCTAATTCTTTAGCCATTTTTTGAGCATTCTCTAAACGCCTTGATGCAATCCCGCGCACTTCAGCTTGCGCGCTTTCTCGAATCCCTGCTACAAATCTTGGGACAATTTGGGCAGTACTCATAATTCCATAACGAATTTTATCCATGTGATCGCCTCCTCTTTCACTATACGAGAAAAACGAATATTTGGAAACTATTTCAAAAAAAAAAAGAAACCGTTTCCCCAAAACGATTTCTTTATATGTAAATTAACGGATACCAACGCTAACTTTTAAAGCTTGATTGACCTGTTCCATCTCTTCACGAGAAAGTTGACAAACCTTGTGTAGCATTCGTTCTTTATCCAATGTTCGAATTTGTTCTAACAAAATAAGTGATGGCGTCCTGCACTCGTTATGGGGAATTTCGATGAGGACTTGCGTTGGTTGCAGCCGCTTGCTTACGTTACGGGTAATCGGTGCAACAATCAACGTTGGACTAAATAAGTTACCTTTGTTATTTTGAATAATCAGGACAGGTCGAATCCCACCTTGTTCAGAACCAACAACTGGTGAGAGATTCGCATAAAAAACCTCACCTCTTTTTATCATTCAGATTCCCTTCCCTCCTTTTCCTTTAAAAAATTATAGCATATTGTTTCTTTCAATATTTTCAACTTTTTAGCTATCCCTTAAAATATTTGATAAAACAACCCTTTAAAAGTCAAAAAAAGCTTAAACAGTCGACTCTGATATAGAGACGGCTATTTAAGCTGACTATTACATTTTTGTTAAAATACTATCCACTTTTGTATTAATTAAATCAATAGCGACGTGGTTTTCGCCACCTTCTGGCACAATGATATCTGCATAACGTTTCGTAGGTTCAATAAATTGGTGATACATGGGCTTGACGACTGTCAAATATTGTTCAATCACAGAATCCAACGTACGGCCACGTTCTTCCATATCACGCTTGATTCGACGAATAATACGGATGTCATCATCTGTATCCACATACACTTTAATATCCATTAAATCCCTTAAGCGGCGATCTTCTAAAATTAAAATCCCTTCAAGAATAATTACTTCTTTCGGTTCTTGGATCACCGTTTCTGTACTTCTTGTATGCGCAACGTAGTCATAAACTGGCTTTTCAATGGCTTGATAATTTAACAGTTGTTCAACATGTTGAATCAATAAATCTGTATCAAACGCAAAAGGATGATCATAATTGGTATTTAAACGTTCTTCAAAACTCAAATGGCTCTGATCTTTATAATAAGAATCCTGTTCTAACATCATAATTGAATGATCGGGAAAATTATTAAAAATCGCACGGCTAACACTGGTTTTTCCGCTTCCTGATCCGCCAGTAACACCAATGATAATTGGCTGACTATCTTTCATGTATAAACCTCTTTCTTTTCAAAAACTTCATTGTCTTTTACTATTATAATGAAAACTCTGAAGAATGCCAGACCTTTTCCAAGACTTTTCATGTGATTTTTATCTTCTTATGAAAAATCTGCCCACACTTCTTTCAATTACAGTATACTTATCAATAAAAGGAGAATCCTACCTATGATTAAAAAAGTCAAAAAAGAAACACTTACAACGGCGCATTACGCTCTTCTTTATGAGGCAGATCCAGCAAAAAAAATGGTGGCAGATTATATTACCCGCGGCATTTGCTTTGACTATCAGACTGAAGAACTTCAAGGAATTTTAGTCCTGTTGCCGACTCACCCACGGACATTGGAAATCGTAAACATCGCTGTCTCAGAAGAAAGCCGAGGGCGGGGCATCGGGCAAGAATTATTACATTTTGCCATTGATTTTGCCAAAAAAGAAAAGTATGATTCCTTGGAGATTGGGACTGGGAGCACAGGCTTTCAACAGCTATATCTCTACCAAAAAGTCGGCTTTCGAATGACACATATTGAACCAGATTTTTTTATCCATCATTATGATGAGCCTATTATAGAAAACGGCTTGCCTTTAAAGGATATGGTTCGCTTACGGTTACATTTAAGTTAAAAAACAACATTTCCTGTACAGGAAATGTTGTTTTTTAATGCCCAAGAATTGGTAACAACTCATCTAGCTGTTGAATCGTATAATTGGGTTGAATGGTTGGTGTTGCTGGAGCGGAGGTCGGATTGAGCCAAACAGTTTGAATTTTCGCTTGTTGGCCTCCTTGAATATCTGAATGCAAAGAATCGCCAATAATCATTGTTTTTTCTCGACTAAAATTAGGAATCCGTTCAAAAACAAAATCAAAATACTCTTTCATCGGTTTTTGATAACCCACTTCTTCTGAAACAAAAATATCTTTAAAATAAGGCATTAATTTCGAATCTTCCAACCGACGATACTGTGTTTTTGCCACTCCGTTTGTCACAATATATAAATCATAATGGGGTGCTAATTTTTCCAAAATACGTTGACTATTGCCAAGCAAGTCATGTCCTTGACTTAAATATTCTCGGTAGTTTTCTCCCATTTTAACGCTATCAACTTCTCGATTAAACGCGTCAAACAATAAACCAAACCGTGTATCAAGGAGAACATCTTTTGTTATTTTTCCTTCTTCAAATGAACGCCATAATCCTTGATTAATTCGGTGGTACGTTGACTCGACTTCAGATGTAAATGGTACATTTTCTTCTTCAAATAAGGCATGGAGTGCCTTCTTTTCAGCCAATTTAAAATCTAACAATGTATCATCAACATCAAAAAGCAATGTTTTCATTTCCGTTCCTCTTCTCTTTTCAAATTACTCGGTAACGCTTTGCTTGTTTGTTGTTTTTCAATAAAAAAATAAGGCAATAGCAATTGTAACTCTTCTCTGGTTAATGAACGATAAGCACCTAAAGGTAATTGCGGATCTAGCCGCACCGGCCCCATAGTTTGGCGTTTTAAAGCAGTCACTTTTTTCCCCACAGATAAAAACATTTTTTTCACTTGGTGAAATTTTCCTTCTTGAATAGTCAGGAAAACATGACTCTCCGTTTCAGTCGCTGCAAGAACAGTTATTTTTGCTGGCTTACATTGAATGCCTCCTTGCAAAACAATCCCATCTTTAAATTTAGCACAATCTTCTGCAGAGACCAAACCATTGACTTTCACTTCATAACATTTCGCTACTTCTTTATTTGGCCGAATTAATTGATACCCTAATTGTCCATTATCTGTTAATAGAAGTAACCCTTCCGTATCGCCATCGAGTCTTCCCACTGGATAAAGACCAGGGCGTCTGTCTTGTGGCGCAATCAAATCAATGACTGTTTTTTTAGATGCATCTGAAACAGCGCTAACCACACCTTTTGGCTTATTCAACATATAGTACACATGTGTCTTATGCGAAATTAATTGTCCTTTTACTTTAATCATTTGTAATTGCGCATCGACGTTTTGGCTTTCATTTAATGTCACGATGCCATCCACAGTGACCTGCTTGCCTCTGATTATTCGTTTCACCGTTTTGCGTGATCCAAACTGAAGTTCTTCTAGTAATTTATCTAATCGCATTGTTCCGCTCCATTCTGGTATTAGTATAGTGGAATCCGTTAAAGATGAAAAGTAGAAAAAGGTAATTCCTTGACGTATAAAAATATAAGTGTTACGGTTAATAAGTAAAGTAAATAAAGGTTTCTCAAAAACAGCGTAATGACCTGGGAGAGAACAACGATAACAATGAACCATTCCCATGAGTGTTGCCTGGCAATATTTGTGGGGATTTTTTGATTATTGTTAGCATTTTTCTAGACAAGAACAACTGAAAAAAGAGTTTCTTTTTTCCATTATGTTTTGTTTCTGAGTTTAACCAAATCACTCATTATTTCAAGGAGGAATTAGGTTATGTCAGTACAATTAGAAGTTAAAGAAAGAGCTATCCGTCCACGTTCACTAAGAAATCAGCTACGTCACGAAGGGAAAGTACCTGCCATTGTTTACGGTTACCAAATTGAAAGTACACCAATCTATTTTGAAGAAAAAGACTTATCAAAAATTTTACGCGAACATGGTGCTAACACCGTTATTAAAATGACAGTTGATGGCAAAAACATCAACACATTAATGTCGAAAGCACAATTAGATACCTTTACTGGTCAAATGCTTCATGTTGAATTCTTATCTGTAAATATGAAAGAAACAACAGAAGTCGAAGCAGAAGTTCAATTAATTGGTGAATCTGCAGGTGTGAAAGCTGGGGGTACCTTAGCTCAAAACTTGTACACTGTTTTAGTGGCAGCCACACCAGATAAATTGCCAGAATCAATTGAAGTAGATATTACAAACTTAGAAATTGGTGATGCTCTTACAATCGCTGATTTACCTGAACACAAAGACTATGAAATTTTAACTGATCCAGAAGAACAACTAGTTGCTATTGTTGAAGCACAAACTGCTCCTGAAGAAGAAGAAGGAACAGCTGCTGAAACGACTGAACCAGAATTAGCCGAATAAAGAAAACACTTTTGTTCAGCTGATTCTCTTAAGTTTTAGAAATGGGACGTACGTTGAAACAACGTACGTCCCATTTTCTTTTTACTGCATGTCTTGATTTCTTTATATAAATGATGACACCTGCAAAGCTAGGAAGCTACAGAGGAATATTAAATTTTTGCTAATCTACGCAATATTTTCAAACGAAACAATTTCTTTTTTTAAAATTTGCAGTATACTAAAAGTAAGTAAACAAAAAGGAGGTCATCCATATGTTTGAACGTTTTGATAGTGACCGTAGCCGCTATGCTTCATTAGGTGTTGTTTCTAGCTTACCTAGTGGCTTAATTGATAGTATTTGGTTGATTATTGACTTAAATCTAAAAGGGGTTATCCCTTTAAACGACTTACTTCACTTTGATTTGTTGAACAATAATGGCAAAGTGACTGTCCATTTTTCTCAAGAAAATAGTTCAGTAGAAATGGCCATCGACTTACCATTTAGTTATTCTACGGCATATCCGTCGCGAATTTTTGCTTTTGATGATGGCCATCGTGAAACGATATTATTACCCGCAGAAATGTTAGAATCTTAAATAATTTCAACAAAGTAGCCTCAAATTCCGATTAAACTGGAATTTGAGGCTACTTTGATTTCTTTTAGTTATTCTACAATAATTTGTTTACTACTTCCTGCAGCATTTTCAAAATTAATAGTAAAGGTTTCTGTTGCATCATCATAAGTGATTCCGTCACTTTGACTAATTACTGTGCTGTAATCTTTTGGTATTTTTAAAGTCAGTGTCTTAGTTGTTTGTGTGGGATCAGAGAAAGTATACGTTTTTTGGTGTTGTTGTGTCTTTCTCATTAAAGAAATAGCTTTATTTGAGGTAATCCCTGCTATTGTACCGCCAGTTTCTGACCAAATGTTAACCCCAAGATAGCCTTCTTCTTCTTGCTTAACTGCTTGAATTTCTTCTGTATTTGAGAGAACTTCTACTGTTTTTTTGGCAGCATATGTTTTTAAATCAGTTTCATCGATTCCTGGTAAAACTACATAAGCATAATGCTCGTTCGTTGGGTGTTGACCATGTTGAATCGTAAATGTTCGATAATCACCTACATATTCTTTATCACTTGGAAATGCTTCATTAATTGCTTTATAGGTTCCTTTTCTAGTTTCACTTTTAACATTTACCGTTGTTTCTTCTGGAAAATAATAACCCATATTAGCATTGGAATGATCCGACTTTAGTAATAACCATTGTTTTTTACTCGTTTCATTTTTCTCATGAATCTCCCCAATATTTGATAACACTTGATACTGATACACATCATTTAACAAACGATTATCAACAACTGTCTCAATCGAAGCTTCTGTATCGCCTTTAATTCCTGCGCCTAATGCGATAATTTGCCCATTTAATACAAACCAAGATTTTTTAGCTTGTAGGTTCATAGGTAAAAGTTTCCCATTATTTTTGGTCCCGTCTTTATTAAGAGCCATCCCTACTACTGCCTGATTGTCTGACGTTACTCCACCAACCCATTGCTCTTTCGATGTGATTGTTGTAAATGCTGAAACTTCATCTGCCAAAGAAATGGTATCTACCGTTGTTCCTGGTAGTCGATAGGGATCTACAGTTGGCCAATAGCTGGAATTAAATTGAACCTCGTCATCATTATATACGTACATCATTCCGTCACCAGTGTGCCAGCCACGTTTATTTTCTTTATTCCCTGCTTCAAAAGATGCAGTGCGCTTTGAATACAAGCCTAGCCCAAACATATAACTAGGTGTTCGTTGGACAAATCGATCCATCGAAGCATAAAGTTTCGTGCCTGTAAAAGGAAGTTGCCCTCCCGTAATTTCTGGATTAGTTAAAAGTTGCATAGTCATCTGTAAATCATTAAAATCACGAGCATTGGTCAAATAATAATCTGGGTTCTCCTTCATCCAATATTTAACGGCTTCTTGAAATTTCTTTTGATAATTATTAGGGGCAAATTTAGCCACAATTAATAAATTATACATGGTAGTTGAGCCATAGCCTGTTTTTCCAACTGCTGGGGCTCTTGAGATGGAACGGCCATTCACAGTTGGTAGCATTTCACCTTTATAAATCAAAGGAAGAAAGGCCCGATCAACATTTTCAACAAATTCTGTCACAAGAGTTGCATCCATTTGAAAAGATGAATCTGCTGTAATGGCCAAAATTTGTCCAACCCCTTTCACCAAAACATTTCCATACGAACCTGTATAAGGAATGTTATTGTGCTGGATAAAAGAACCATCTTGGTAAAAACCATCACCTTTTGTGACTAATTTAAATACATCGACGATACTACTGGATGCTTGGTTAATTTTCCCGCTATCCTTTTGTAAAATTCCTAACCCCAAAACAGTTAAAGCTAAGTCCGTTCGGTTCGCTCCTGATGTCACAAAATTTGGGATAAAAGCTAAATCCACAAACGTTCCTTGTGGTTTTGTATACAACTGTTTAAATGGATCTGGGACATAACTGCTCAGCGCATTTGTATAGATTTGTTGCTTTTCCGGAGAAACTTTATCCTCTAAAATCATTAGAATATTAAGAAACTTCTGTGGCACACCAATTTGCCAGTCCCACCAATTTCCATGGTACTTTTTCCCATCATATCCTTTTTGCGTTACCATAAAATCTAAGCCATCAATAATGGTTGCTGCCAATTTGTCATCTTGGTAAAGCGTACTCCCCTTCGTTCCATAGGCTAACGCTAATTTTTGCAATTTGGTAAATTGAGTCGTTAAATCAGCAGATGGCGTATTGCCAGGCTCTAGTGGCCATAAATAGCTGCGGTTCGGCTCTTTATTCATCGTTTGATCGAGTTCTGTTGCTTCATTGGAGATTTTTTGGACGTAGTCTACAAGCGCTTGGTTAGTTGAATCATATTCTTTGGAAACAAGCTGATTTCGCCATTTTTCTTTTAATCCTCGGTATTCTGCAGATGAATCGATAACAGGAATGCTACCAACGGAGCCACTTTTCATAGAAATGATATTCAGCTTTGATAGATTACCAAATAGTCTAATTCCTACAGCGCCCGTCCAGTCATCATTAATGGACGTACCATCAGGATAATGAACCTCTTCATTTTCATAAAATAATTGATCATTCAGGAATGTCTGAATTTTTTTTCCGTCATAGCGAACCAGCAGTTTATATTGTTGGCCACTTAGTAATGTTGGCCCCGGAATATTAGTTAGCCATTTACCGCCTGGTTGTCCTAATTGCCAGCGGCCGTCACGATTATAAGCAAAAGATTGCCATTGACTCGTCTTTTGTTTATCTCCGCGAAAAACCAATCCGAAGTTACTTTGTCCTTCATATAAAAAGGTTAGTTCAAGATCTCCTGAAGATTGTTCGCGTGCATCAAGATTGATAGAGACAGATTCGAGGTTTGTCCCTTGCTTCGTGTTTGCGATCCATAAACCAGTAGAATCATTCTTTTTTTCTGCTGTTCCCACCAAATCTTGCCAATGCCCAACTTGATTGGGGAAATCTGAAATGTAAGAGGGTTGCTCAATCGTTTGGCTCGCTTCGTTTTCTTCTGCAAAAGTAAGGGTGGTTCCCATAAATCCACTCGTCAAAGCAGTAAACAGTCCGACCAGCATTACCCATATTTTCCTGTTTTTCATTATTTCTCCTCCTAAAAAATTATCGTAAAACGCTTACATCTGAATTAGAGAAAAAGAGTGAAGAAAAATACTTTCTACACTCTCCGACTCTCTGAAAATCACTTAATATACTTTTTACGCCAAAATACCAAAGGCACTCAAAACAATCGATAAAATTAAAATAATCCAAATCACTCGTGTGGAATTTAATTTCTTTTGACCTAACATCCAATAAGTTAAAAGAACAAGTAAGATTGGAACTAAGGAAGGTAAAATTGCATCTAACGTATCTTGAATAACTAATTCGACCCCGTTCTTTTTATAAACAAAAGGAACTGTCGCCTTGATAACTGAAGGAATTAAGGCACCAATCACAGTCACACCAAGAACAGTTGCTGCATTCGTAAAGGCAGATAACTTGTCTTTTAAGGTCGTCACTAGTTTGACCCCTTGCTTATAACCAAGTGGTAAGAGCGCGGCCCGACCAAACAATAGTGCAATATTTGCAATAATCCAAATAACACAGCCAACCACCGAACCATTTTGAGCCAGTGTCCCTGCAACAGAGCCGAAAATCGTCCCCCAAATAACGTGGAATAAAGAGTCCCCAACGCCTGCCAAAGAACCCATCAGAGCTGTTTTTAACGCAATAATTGTTTCTTTCGCTTTATAACCATCTTGCTCTTCAATCGCCACATCAATCCCCATAATTAAATTCCCAAAAATAGCATTGGTGTTAAAAAATTGATTGTGTGTGCGCATCATATCTTGAAATTGTGCTTCATCATGACCATAGAATTTTTTTAAAACAGGTAAGATGCCGTATAAATATCCTGAACTCATCATACGTTCATAGTTCCAGTTTAATTGGCTTCCTAAAATATAACGCCAGCTAATTGCATTTAATTCTTTTTTTGTCAGTTTATGCTTACTCATCGCCGTCATATCCTCCTTCAAAATCACCATTTCCTGTTGTTGCTTGTGTCGTGCTTTTTGCCCCATCACGTTTAAATACAAGCATCGCTGCTACCATCCCAACTATCGAAACACCTAACATTGGAACTTTTAAATAAGCCGCTAAGAAAAAGCCTAATAGTAAATAGGGGATATATTGCTTCGTTGGCAAGTAACGTAATAAAATCCCTACACCGACAACAGGTAATACCCCTCCAGCTGTTTTTAAGCCCGTCATTAGCCATTCTGGCATGTTATCGGTAATCGTTGTTACTACAGCATCCCCCGCTAATAACATTAATAAAATTGGAATGGCACGAGACAGTCCCCATAGAACAGAACCAGATAAAACTAAGCGTGGAATCCGTTTTACTTGCATCTTATCAATCGCTTTATCGACACTATGAAGTAAAAAGACATTACAAAAACGGGCCACTACATCTAGTTGCAACATCAACAGAGAAACAGGAACAGCTAAACCAATACCATACTCCGCTCCTTTTCCAGAGATTACAGCGAAAGCGGTTCCTAAAACAGCCCCTGTGAAATAATCAGGTACCGATGCTCCACCAAAAGCAGCAATTCCTAAACGCATTAATTGAAGAGTGCCGCCAACCATTAAACCAGTTTTTAAATCTCCCATAATCATTCCAGAAATCATTCCAGCAATAGCTGGTTGCGTCAACGTATTTGAAATAAGTGAGTCATTAATAGCAATAAACGCATAAATAGTAATTAAAATAATTTGATACGCTGCTAAATGCATTGAAATTTCCTCCTAAATTTAAAAATATTCTTTCTTAGTCTGACAGTTTTAGCCGCGTAATTTTTTCATAAAATCAACGACTGGATCGTTTGGAACTAATTGAGCTGTCACAGTGACGCCTTTTGAAGCGATTGTTTCAAAAATTTGTTCTTCTTCTGGTAAAACTTGAATACTTTTTGTTACTTCGCGTGCTCCTTCTTTGTAACTCATATTCCCAACATTTACAGTTTTGATAGGTCCTTGCGCTTCGATAAAGCGGAGCACATCTTTCGGATTTTTAAATAATAAAAATAAACGCTGTTTACCATATTTTCCTGATTGAATATTTTTAGCGGCAGCCTCTACTCCAAGAACAGATAAACGCATTGAAGAAGGCGCTGCCATTCTCAAAGATGATTTTTGTAAAGGATCTGTAGCCGCCTCATCATTGGCTACAATTATTCGCTGTGTACTAAGACTTGTCGACCAAATTCCCGCTACTTGTCCATGAATTAACCGTTCATCGATCCGTGTGTTTACAATATTTTCTTTTCCAGCATATTGACTATAGTTACTTAATTCTTTTTCTTTGCTGGCTTCTGAAATCTCTTGTTCTGCTTGATTCATTCCAGCCTTTACATCAACAATATTTTCTTGTGCTAAACAAACTAATTCTTTAATCGAAGCCTGTTGATTAACCACTGCTTCAATCACAACAGAGAGCGTCATCCCTGCAATAATTTCCACTCCGTCAACGTTCAAATAATTCTTAGTTGCCACGTTACATGGCGTTCCTCCTAGTAAATCAGCAATAATCAGTGTCGTACCGTTAAGGGCTTTCATTTTTTCATTTAGCTCTTTCTCAAATTGAAGATTGTCGCTATCTGGTCGTAATGAGACTGTATGCACGTGTTCTTGCCGACCAACGATCATTTCTAAGCTAACTTTGACGCCTTCAGCCATGCTACCATGACTAATTAGTACAATGTTTTCCACGAATTTCCCTCCCTAGATGTAGGCGATCCTACTTAACATGTTATGTTCTCTACGAACTTACTATAACACATACTAAGTTATCCGTAAACCTAATATCTTAATATATTGAATTTATTTTTTTGAATTCTTTAAATAAAAATTGTCTTTCCTCTTTTTCAAAGTGTTTGCTAAAGGCTAGTTAACATGTTATGCTTAATTCATTCGATTACTAGAATGGAGGCAATCGCATGTTACCTAAATATGAACAAATTAAACAAGACCTTTTACGTGAAATAAAAAATCATACCTTTATTCCTGGTGATAAATTTTATTCTGAAGCCGATATTAAACGAAAATATGCTGTTAGCTCTATCACAGCTGTCAAAGCACTGAATGAGCTGACCAGTGCAGGTTACTTGTATCGTATCCAAGGAAAAGGGACCTTTGTTTCGAAATCAAAAGTTTCTCAAAATGTAAAATTTTCTGATATCGAGTTGCATTCTTTAGACTCTGAAAAAGTTAAAGTCCTTTCAATTGAAGAAGAAAATCAAGCCGAAATTTTAAAGGAATTAGGCTTACCAGCTAACGCTTCTTATTATAGAATCAAGCGTGTACGCTATTCTGAAGATACACCCTTTCTCGTACATATCACACATCTTCCCAAAAAGCTTGTTAAAGAGCCGCTCTCAAAGGACCTCACAGCTTATGCAAGTGTGTATGAACGAGTCCGTAAAGATTTTTCAGTAGACCTCTTCTCGTTAGCTTCTGTAGAAACAAATGAAATTGTCTTTCCCGAAGATGCTGAGTTATTGAATTTACTTCAATTAAGTTTTCGTGAACCCGCTGTTAAACAAGTTAAACATTCCTATCTCGCAGATGGTAGTGTTGCTGAATATATTATTAGTTATAAACATTGGAAATATTTCAAAACCAAAATAGAAGTAGAAGCCGAATAAATTTCAGCTTCTACTTCTATTTTTTTAATCTATGATTACTTGATTCGTAAATTTCAAGTACTCAATTTCAATTCCCTCTGTTTCAAAAATTACTACTTCATTTTGTCCTTGCTGTAAAAATTCTTTGGGACAATACAGCGAATGAATGGGTCCTATTTCCCAATAACGACCTAGATGATGACCATTGACCACAACGAATCCTTTGCCGTAGCCTCGACAGTCAATATACGTGTCTGCTAGCTGTTCTAATTCAAATGTTACTTGATAAAACGAAGGCTGCAATGGATTTTTTCCAGCTGTGTAATCAATCTTGGCTAATTGCTCTTGTGAAAAAGTTAAGGGATAGTGTTGATAGCCTTGATGAAAATGAATGTCTTGCATCACTCCACCTCGAATTCCTTTACTTTGTGTCGGATTATTTAATTTAAAGCCATAATTAACGCGACCTAAATTTTCCACTAAGATATCTAACGCAAGTGTGTCTTTTTCAGTTTGCCCTGAAATCAGTAGCTCTTCTCCCACTGTCTCTTGATATTGGGTAGCAGCTAAATCTCCATCTACATAAATGTGTAAACGATCACTGGCCTCAACCACTTTTAGTTTATTTTCATGATGATAATTTTTTAAATCAAACGAATAAAGCAAGTAGCCATAGCCTGAGCCAGCTTCTTCCATACTTAATGGATACGCGGTGGTCTTCGGTGTCATCATTTGATCTTTTACTGCGAATAAAGATACGCTAGCAGTTACTGGAAAGCTTCCTAAATTCCCCAGTTTTTTCGTGCGTGGTTGTGCTTGCCAAACTTCTGGACAGACTTCTTTAATTGCTTTTTGAACGGCATAATATTTTTCTGTTGGTTCTCCTGCTTCTGTTAATAAAGCATCATAATCATAGCTAGTGACTTGAGGTAAATCTTTTGCACCTCGCGCCGAACACCCGTTATAAAAGCCGAAATTTGTTCCTCCATGAAACATATAGAGATTTAAAGAACCCACTGTCAGCATATCTTTTACTTCCTTCGCCAAGTCGGTACCTTCTCGCTGAATCACTGGTTCGCCCCAACGATTGAACCACCCATCCCAGTATTCCATGCACATCAACGGCCATTTTTTACCATGACGAGTCATAAATTTTTTCAAAACGGCAGCATTTTCTTTCGAATGACTACCAAAATTTCCTGTCACAAAAACATCCTCTTCAATTAACGTCCCCGCATCCAAAACCTCTTCCCAAGCGCCATCAGATGTAAAAAGAGGAACCTCAATCCCCAGTTCTTCCATTATCTGCTTGGTTTGTCGCAAGTACGCTTTCTCCATGCCATAGGACCCATATTCATTTTCAACCTGCATCATGATCACTGGTCCACCTTGTGTTATCTGCAGCGGTGCTAGTTTAGGCAATAATACTTGAAAATAGTTACGAACTTTAGTCATAAAAATAGGATCTGTCGAACGTAATCGCACACCTTTTTCTTTCAAAAGCCATGCTGGTAAGCCACCAAACTCCCATTCTGCACAAATATAAGCCGAAGGACGCAGAATAACTAGTAAATTCAATTTTTCTGCCAAGCGGACAAATGCTTCAATGTTTTTCATTCCTTCAAAATCGTATACGCCTTCTTCTGGTTCATGAATATTCCAAGGAATGTAGGTTTCTACTGTATTAGCTCCTAAAGCTTTCAGATTATAGAGGCTATCTTCCCATTGTCTAGGTGTCATTCGAAAGTAATGAATCGCCCCGCTAATAATTTTTATTGGTTGTCCATTTAATAAAAAGTCTTCTTTAATCTCAAACGTTTGCATCATTTTTCCCCTTTACCAGTATCTTTGCCATGATGGTTTTGCTAAACGCATTAAGGCTTCCATGTAAAAATAATCGCCCCATAAATTGGGTTCATCAATCCCTTTTCCTTCTGCATGTGCGTAAACACCATGGAGTAGCAGTCCTTCATTTTCGGAATCATTTTGCGTACGATAATATTCTCCTAATTGATAAATCATTCCTTTGGCAAGCTCTTTCGCTTGAGGAAAAGCCTGTAGTTTGTCTGCTTCCAATAAACCACATGCCGCAATTGCCAGTGCCGAGCTATCTTTGTCAGATGGCATTTGGTCATTAAAATCAAAATCCCAATAGGGAATTAAATCTGCTGGCAAATGAGCTAGAAAAACCTCCACTATTTGTGGATAAATTTCTGGAAATGGTTGGGAATGGAGAAATGTTTCGTTTAGGGGAATCCCTAAAATTGCCCAACTTTGGCCTCGTGCCCAAATGGAAGTATCACTATGTCCTTGATGCGTAGCTCCATGTTTTGGTCTGCCTGTTTCTGGATCAAAATAATAGGTATGATAAGTTGTCGCATCGGATTTAATCACCGTTTTCATTAACGTATGATAGTGACGTGAGGCAATTTCCTCATAAATCCTATTTCCAGATAATTTAGTTGCTTCAAATAAAAGCGGTAAATTCATTAATGAGTCGATAATTAATCGATATTCTTTGGGATCACCATAATGACCCCACGCTTGAATGAAGGAGCCATTTTCTTGGAATCGTGCTGACAATACTTCAGCGGCAGCTAGCACTTCTTGTTTACAGCGCTCATCACCGGTAATTTTATACCCAGCACCCGCTGATAGACTATATAAAAAACCAATGTCATGGTGGTCCAAAACAAAATGCTCCTCTAATCGTTGTTGAAAGCTGTCAATATTTTCCATTGCTAGTAAACGAAATTTTTCTTGGTGAGACCACTCATATGCTAGCCAAAGCATGCCTGTCCAAAAGCCATTGGTCCAATCATCGTTAGCTTTGAGACGATATCGACCATTCGTAGCACAAGCTGAAGGAAACTGTGTTCCGAAACGCTGCATATTTTTAGCAATTTTTGAAACGCATTCATTTAATTGCGTTTGAATCCATTCATCTGTGACATTTTCTCCTAGAGAGATCAGTCTTTGTTTATTTTCTTGACTACACATCTCCATCACTCCTTAACTTGTTAACATATTAACTTATTGTATTATAACGTAAAAGAAAATAAAATGCGACCTTTCTTGATTATTTCTCTAAAAAACAAGAGCGTGGGACAAAAATCACTTTGGATTTTTGCTCCACGCTCAAAAACTGATAAACGGCGGGAACAGAACCAACTCCTTCGGAAATAAGCCGAAATTCTCCAAAAATCAAAGAGAAATTTTCGGAAATTTCTTCTTATTTCTCAGAGCTAAACGGTTCTGTCCCGACCTCTTGTTATTTATTCCGACCGAATACTTCAATTTGGGTCAACGCTGGAAATGGAGAAGAGTCCAGCGCTTTTCGTAAGCATTTTAATGTCAAAGTTTGTGTTGTTTTCATTGGGAACTTTATTTCTTGAAAACAGGCGGTATTCGTTGTGTCAACTACTCGTTCCTCACCATCTGAAAAAGCTAAAGTGACTTCCTCCCAATAGCTATCATGTGGGTAATCCGCCCGAAATAGCAAGCGGATCCAGTCCGTTTCTACAGGCCTGCCAAAGTCAATCGTTATCTGTGCCTCTTTTTGTTGGTTAATTCCCCAAGAAGCAAATGGATACGAGCCATGAGAAAGGTTACCAAACTTAGAATCAATAGCATTTTTCGCAAAGAAAACAGCATCGTTTCTCGTTTCAACGTTTGCATACGCATGAGGATAGGCTCCTGAATATTCTTTTTGGTCATGTGTATTCATAGAAAGATTTTGATAATTGTCTTTTTCAAACGTGTGCGCTTGTCGAACCATTATTTGGTGCCTTGCTGAATGAAAGGCCGTATCAACAAAAGCTTTTCGAGCAGATTCTTCTAATGGAATTTGATATTCCCAAACTTTTTCTTTCAAATAAATCAATGAAGGAGCCAAAGTTTCATCTAATTGAACCATCAAATAAGGGGTAGCCCCTGTATAAGTCACTACAATTTTATCGCCTACTTGATAAAGGTACTGTTTAATTGCTAATACCGCTAGCGTGTCTCCCTCCGCCATGAATGGCGCTTCTGGCTTCTCGTGATCGATTCGGCCAGTAATAATCTGATTGTCTTTATTTTTCAATTCGATTTTTATCATTTTTTATTTCTCCCTTGTCACACCACCTACCAAACAAATCAGGCGATGCGTTCCTATTGGTAGCTCTTTTTGCAAATAAGGTAAACTTGTTCTTGGGAAAAACAACGATGTATTGGGTTCAGGTTGAAGAATACCTGCGTGGTCATATCCTTCAATTGCAACTATTTGCGAACACAATTCTCCTGAATCGACTCTAGCCCACTCTTTACCAAGTTCTTTTTCTGAAAATTTTCCAAGTAACGGTAGACTGAATCCTCCTTCGCGCACTTTTAATGGAACCGATGTCACTATTTCATGTACTCTAACATGCCATTCTCCAAAAGGATAAATGGTTGTTTCAATTTCTACTTCTTGAAAAGGTAGCCATTTATAATAAACTTGCTCCTCTGTTAAATAAAAATCATGAACTTTCCCTTTAACACGAAAATATTCACCATCACGAGAAACAGCCAATACGTTATCAAAAGCCCCCTCCTCATAACGCGCACCAGCTTTGGGAACGCTAAAACCAAAGCGGCTAGAATAGACAAATTTACTATATTTAGCCGCAGCATGTGCTTGATTTTCAAGCCATAGTCCTGCAGGATAGCCGAGGACATGCGTTTTCATTTTAGGATGGATTAATAACATGTTTCCCTTTTCTATCAAACGCTTTTCTTCTCGTTTTATCGCCAACGGTTCAGCACGCCAAAACGGATGGTCTTGATCCACAGCGAGCAACAAAAATGTTTTAAAGGCCCAATACGGAGAGCCTGGTGCGTTATAACCTTCTGCCATTACTAAATTTTCGTAATGATAGCCAATGGACAACCGACCATCATAAGTGAAAATAGCCTGTTGCATCCAACAGTGTAAATGTTTTGCTAACAACGTTTTTATTTGTCCCCAAGGTAACGCCTCTACTTCTGCAAATATCAAAGCTGCGAAAAACGCTCCTTGAGCAAATCGATACGTTTGACTACGTCCGTAAGGTAACGCTTCGCCCTCCTCATCAAAATAGTACAGATAGTCTTGCGCGAACATAACGGCTCGTTCTGTAAAACGTTTCGCACGAATAGGATCTCTTTCTCGCATAAATTTGACATAAATCAAACTATAATAATGAAAAGCAAACGAAATATAATAATCTCTTTGCGTAGTTTTACCATCCATATACCAACCATCACCTAAATACATGCGTTCAATCAACGCCAATTCTTCCTCTAGTTCCGCTTGGTTAATCACTTGTCCACATCCCTCGAGTGCCAAACGAATGAGCACTTTGAAAAACGTCCAATTATTTTTAGGAATTTTACAACCAAGTGCCTTATTTAACCAAACCATGATATTTTCTTGCTGTTTCTCAGAAAAACAGGACCAAAAATATGTCTTATGAAGCAATAAAGTTAAAGATAATGCTGCTGCTTCCACAATATATTGATCATAATCAACAATATCGCCCCAATAATCTGGGGATGACGGATCAGTTCCTGCGATTAATTTTTCCACATAAGCATCTCTTAAAACATCATCTTTACAAGCAACCCAATACGGTCCAATTCCCCATAATGGTCGAATGAGCGCTTCCATTTCAGCATGTTGCTGATCATAGACAGCACCACTGGACCCAAAATTCACGCCAGGTTTTTCTGATGTTAAAATAGCCGTTTTTAAAGGTGTCATGATTGTTTCAAAAGCTTCCAAATATGCTTCTCTGGTCAAAAAAAGATTACTTTTTAACGATTCCATGCTTTTCGCCCCCATTAGTTTAATTCAAAGAATAACAAGGGCACATATTTTTTTCAACTATCGTTTAATGAATAAAACGGCGTATTATGAGAGCAGAATTTCCCCTTTCCTAAACTTAACATATTAATTTTTTCTTTATTTTTGTTGAGCCTTGAGCTATTCACTTTATCCAACAAAACTTCCTTTATCAAAAATGAATAATAAATGAAAAATAAGCAGTCTAACGCAGGAAATTCTCATAATAAATATTTTAAAAAAAGAGTCTATGACAAAAATCCAAAGAAATTTTTGTCATAGACTTAAAATATGAGAGAAAATACATCAAAAGTAATGGTTTGATCAACCTTCACAAGTTTTATGATGCTTTCCAAGATATCATTTTGATACAATTTTACGCCTTGCGGTTTACAATAAAAGAGTAAATTGCGATACAGATAATCGCTCCTAGCAACGCTGAGATAATTGGAAAGCCGCCGATGACTGGTCCTAAAGAAGGCAACAAGAGTGATGCTACCCAACTTCCTAAAAAGCCCACGATAATATTTCCAATAATGCCACCTGGCACGTCTTTTCCTAAAATTGCGCCAGCAATTGCGCCAATAATTCCTCCGACAATTAATGCCCATAGAAAGCTAAACATTTGAAAAACCTACCTTTCATAGTTGATTTTTTTAGTTAATTTTCCTACTTTAAGGATAAAACAGAAAGCAGACTTTTTCAAAAGATAGGACTTTTCAGAAGTCAATTTATTCTTCTACATAAGCTAAACGATAGGATACTGTACGACCAAAAGAAAATACTTGCAAGCCTTGTAAGCGATCTGATTTCAAGTAACCAATGGCTCCTTGGAATAATGGTAAAACACCGGCATCTTTTTCAATTAATGTTTTTTCTAAACTTAGTAATTCATTCCAGCGTTTTTCAGGTTCATTAGCGTAATCTTTTCTAACTTTTTGGAGACCCGCATCATACGCTGAATCGTTATAACCAGAAGTATTTAAGCCACTTTTTGAGTCATAAAATTCTAAAAAATTAATGGGATCAGCATAGTCAGGTGTCCATGTTCCAAAGGCTAAATCGTAATTACCTGCTGTTTGTAAATCCAAACGATTTTGCAAAGGCAATGATTTTAATTTGATTGTTAAACCTGGTAAATTTTGTTGCAATTGTCCTTGAACAAATTCAATGGTTTTCTTGGCAATCGCTGAGTCCGCTGAGATTAGTTCCAATTCAATTTTATCTTTGCCCAACTCTTCTTTCGCTTTGGTCCAGTTAGCTTGGGCTTCTTTAATATTATATGGCAATAAATCACCATTTTCTTTGCGGAAATCTTCACCTGTATCTGGATTTTTTGCAAAATTAGCTGGTACAAATCCATTTAAAGCTGTCGAGCCATCTCCTAAAATTTCTTTTGCAAAAGTTTCTTTATCAATCGCTTGTAAAAAAGCTTTTCGAACATGTTCGTTGCCGGTAATTTCACGGCGATGATTTGGGCTTAAATAACCCACCATGGCTTTAGGCACAAAATGCGCTTGTTTTGACTCTTTATACTGAAGTGCATAAGTATCTGCTAAAACAGTGTAATCTAAATCGCCATTATCAAAAAGATTGGCTCCTGTGCCAATTTCTTTCACTACTTGAACATCAATTTCATTCAATTTTACGTGTTCTTTATCCCAATAATGATCATTCTTCTTCAATTTCCAAGTTTCGGAATTGCCATCCCAGCCTGAAATTACAAACGGTCCATTGCCAACAAAATTATCTGCAGAAGTCCCATAGGCAGTACCTTTTTCTTTGGCAAAGGCTTCATTTTTAGGCATAAAAGGTGTTCCAACTAAGACTTGGGCTAAATAAGGAATTGGATTTTCCAATGTTAGTTCTAGTGTCTGGTCATCGATTGCTTTGACACCAAATTCTTCCATCGTGGCTTGTCCTTCCCGCACCGCACGCCCATTTTTAAAAATATCCATTTGATTACTGCTACTTGAACCATACGCTGGATCGACCACGTTTCTAAACGCAACTACAAAATCCCCTGCTTTAACTGGATCCCCGTTTGTCCATTTTGCCTCTCGTAACTTGAATGTATAGACTAACCCGTCTTCACTAACTTGTGGCTCTGCTTTCGCCATAGCTAGCTCAGGATCTCCGTTTTTATCTTGTCGATACAAGCCTTCAACTACTTGACCAATCATATCGGAACTATAGACATCTGTATAATGAGCGCTGTCTAATGTCGAGAGTTCACCACCAGATGCGACGTTAATTTTCTGTGTAGCTGGTTCATTCGAGGTCGTTTTCGAACCGCCACTTCCACATGCTGCTAAAACCAAGCCCAGTGCAACAAGTCCGATTAACCACTTTTTCTGTTTCATACCAAAACTCCTCCTTCTGTTCAAACAACTTACTTACATTTTACATGATTTTCCATACATTTGTCCTTTTTCAGCACTTACTTTTTGAAAGAAAAATATTTTTTTAAGAATAAGAGTTGACAGATATTTTTTCTGGTGGTACAGTATTGAAAAACAGAGAACAGAAGAGTAACTGTTTCCTTTAGTGAAGAGAGTCTTTGGTTGGTGGAAAAAGACGTAAAGAAACAGCGAACCACATCTGGGAGTTGACTTTTTGAACCCTTAGTAGGAAAGTCCGGGACCACTCGTTAACAGGCGAAGTTATGAACTTCATAAGGTTCGTGTTGCGAAACACGAATAAACTAAGGTGGAACCACGATAATTGATTATTCGTCCTTTGGCTAGTCAGCCAAAGGACTTTTTTGTTTTTTAGATGCGCTTTTCAACCTGAGAGAGTGCCTCAACTGCTCAAGTCTGTTGTCCTCTTTTCCATATCCTTAATGGGATAAGCTAGAAAAGCAACAGGTTTTCTGTTCCGTTCGAACAATTTAATACTTACAATCAAGGCTTAGGACATAGTAATTTAGCTCTTCCTTTACAGAGACTTTTTCATTGGCTGAAAGAAAAAGATGGATTCTTCTTTACTCACACCTAAAAGATGTTTTTCTGAATCCTTTAGTAAGAAAAACCGGTGACTCTATCGTTAACAGAGAGTAGTTGTCAACGCAACTACATAAGGCTTATCTTGTGAAAGATAAGTAAATTGAGGTGGCACCACGAATGCGATTCGTCCTCTTGGCTCACAGCCAAGAGGCTTTTTTGTTTTTTAATAAAAATTGTTGGAGGAAAAAATGATGGATTATATTTTAGAAATTTTACCTGCTTTAGTTAGCGGAGCTGGCATGACACTGAAAGTCTTTTTCTTTACGCTCCTTGGCTCGATTCCACTGGGGATTATCATTGCCTTTATTTTACAAAGTTCGTTTAAACCTTTACGTTACTTAATTAACCTCTACATTTGGTTAATGCGCGGCACTCCGCTATTGTTACAATTAATTTTTGTTTTTTACGGCTTACCATTAATTGGTATTGTCTTTGAACGTTACGATGCGGCCTTATTCGCATTTATTTTAAATTATGCTGCGTACTTTGCTGAAATTTTCCGCGGGGGAATTCAAGCAATTCCCCAAGGTCAATATGAAGCTGCTAAGGTTTTACGTTTAACACGTTTTCAAACAGTCACCCGGATTATTTTGCCACAAGTTGTTAAAATCGTGCTGCCTTCCGTAGGAAATGAAATTATCAATTTGGTCAAGGATACTTCTCTTATTTATGTTCTTGGCTTAGGCGATCTTTTACGTGCTGGTAAAATTGCGATGAGCCGCGATGTTACATTAGTGCCATTAGCTTTAGTGGGAGTGATTTATTTACTCTTTACGGCAATTTTGACTGTTGCTTCTAAGAAAATTGAAAAATTCTATCAATATTATAAATAGGAGGACTCTACCATGTTAACTATTAAAAATTTAACCAAACATTTTGATAACCGGACCATCATTGATCACTTAAATTTAGAAATTCCAGAGGGTAAAATTTTAACGATTGTTGGTCCTTCAGGCGGCGGAAAAACCACTTTACTTCGTTGTTTAGCTGGTTTAGAAACCATTGATTCTGGTGAGCTTTTGTTGGATGGTGTTCCTTTCAATCCTGCTGAAATGGACAATGCCGATCAAGTGGTTGGGGTCGTTTTCCAGGATTTCCAACTTTTCCCTCACTTATCAGTTTTAGAAAACATTACCTTAGCACCTACATTAGTACTAAAAGAAGAAAAAGCAAAAAGTCAGCAAGAAGCTTTAGAATTACTGGAAAAATTGGGCTTGGCTGGTAAAGAAAAACTCTATCCGTACCAACTTTCCGGTGGACAAAAACAACGAGTTGCACTTGCTCGTGCCTTAGCAATGAAGCCAAAAGTTCTTGGGTACGATGAACCAACGAGCGCGCTAGATCCAGCTTTACGCCAACAAGTGGAAGAAGTTATTTTAGATTTACGGAAACAAGGCATGACACAGATTGTCGTGACCCACGATATGGCTTTCGCTGAAAAAATTGCAGACAATCTTTTGACGGTTGCCCCCGTCCAATAGAAAGGAGTTTATGATGAAAAAGAAATATTCTTTAGCCTTGCTGGTTATCTGTTGTAGTTTACTCCTATTTGCAGGTTGTGGTAAAAGAAAAAGCAACGAAGATCAATGGACACGGATTAACGAAGAAAAACGGATTATTATTGGCTTAGATGACTCCTTTGTGCCCATGGGTTTTCAAGATAAATCAGGCAACATTGTCGGCTTTGATGTCGACTTAGCCAAAGCGGTTTTTAAACTTTATGGCATTTCCGTTGACTTCCAACCGATTGATTGGTCTATGAAAGAAACAGAATTACAAAATCAAACCATTGATCTTATTTGGAACGGCTACACTAAAACGAGCGAGCGGGCTGAAAAAGTTCAATTCACACAACCCTACATGACGAACGACCAAGTACTTGTTTCTTTAAAAGAAAAAAACATTGCAACAGCGAGCGACATGCAAGGCAAAATTTTAGGGGTTCAAAATGGCTCTTCTGGCTATGATGGCTTCGAAAGTCAGCCTGACGTTTTGAAAAAATTTGTTAAAGACCAAACGCCTATTTTATATGACGGGTTTAATGAAGCTTTCTTAGATTTAAAATCTGGCCGAATTGATGGGCTCCTAATTGATCGCGTCTACGCCAACTACTATCTTTCCCACGAAGATAATTTAAAAAACTATACTATTTCTCATGTCGGCTATGACAATGAAGATTTTGCTGTGGGCGTCCGCAAATCAGACAATCAATTAGTCAAAAAAATCAATACTGCCTTTGAAACGTTACGAAAAGATGGCACCCTTAGTAAAATTTCTCAAAAATGGTTTGGAGAGGACGTTACAAATAACACAAAAATAAACTAAATAACGAATAAAAAGGTGTACTGCTGACTTAGTACACCTTTTTATTTGAATCAAATTCTTAGCAAATTCTAACTTATGAAGAACTTTTATTTTTGCTACACTAGTAAAAGTCGAGAGAATTTGTCCTTTTTCTGCCTAGAACAATCATTACTCTCAATAAATGAAAGGAGAAAAAAATGCCTACTAATAAAAAAGAAGGAATGCTTTTTACTACGTTAATGTGCTTTCTGATGGTTTTCGGAATGAGCACCTATAATTTATTATTGCATGGAGAATTTTCATTGTACGCCTTATCAAAAGGTTTGCTCCCTGGATTTATCGTTGCTTTTATTTTAGACGTTTTCATCGTTGGTGTCTTAGCTAAGAAAATCGCTTTTTCTTTACCCTTTAATAAAGAAAAACGGCTATTACTTATTCTGACCATTTCGAGTCTCATGATTATCGGCATGGTGACTTGTATGTCTTTATTTGGCTTATTAATGGAAGGCCAGACGTTGTCACTAAGTGCGTATTTCCAAGCTTGGGGCCTGAACTTTATTGTTGCCCTTCCTTATCAATTGCTGATTGTCGGTCCCTTTTCACGTATGATCTTAACCAATTACCAACAACGACAAACTTAGAAAATAGATTTCTTATCTAAGTTTTAACAGTTGCCTAAAAAAAAGTTAACCTTTTTGATTTATCTTAGTGATAGTTCATTAAAGGAGGAACTGAAGTTGAAAAAATATCGTATTAGCTTATTTCTTGGCTTGATTAGTCTTTTATTATTTATGATCTCTATTTTAGTTGGATCAACATTATCTAGCGATGGACTTTTAAAAGAACCCGCCTTTTTCTGTACGCCGCTCGGTTACTTTTTTCTCTTCATCGCCTTGCTTTCAGTTATAACAATCACATGTAAAGAACATATGAATCAAAAAGGTAAAACAAAACAACCTTAAAAAGAGCCAGACGTTTTGACACGTCCGGCTCTTTTTTTAATAAAAACATGTAAACTTAATTTGCAACAATATTTACTAATTTATCTGGAACAGCAATCACTTTGCGCACTGTTTTTCCTTCAATAAATTCTTTAACAGCTTCATGGTTCATTGCAATTTGTTCTAATTCTTCTTTACTTAACCCACGAGCGACATTTTGTTTGCCACGTAATTTTCCGTTCACTTGGAAAACTACTTCCACTTCATCTTCTACTAAGGCCGCTTCATCATAGGTTGGCCAAGGGACATAAGTTAAGCTTTCCTCGTTGCCTAAAATTTGCCATAGTTCTTCACCAATATGTGGCGCGATTGGCGCAAGTAATTGGACAAATCCTTCCACATATTCATAAGGTAAGGCATCCACTTTATTGGCTTCATTCACAAAAACCATTAATTGAGAAATCGCTGTATTAAAGTGCAAGTTTGCCATATCTTCTGTCACTTTTTTAACCGTTTGATGATAAATTTTCGTTAAACGGCCATCATTAATTGTGGTAATTCGGTCACGCATTTTGCCTTCTTCATCAACAATCAGACGCCAAACGCGATCTAAGAATTTACGACTTCCTTCTAATCCATTTTCATTCCAAGCAATGGAAGCATCTAATGGGCCCATGAACATTTCATAAAGACGTAACGTATCCGCACCATATTTAGCCACCACATCATCGGGATTTACAACATTGCCACGTGATTTAGACATTTTTTCGTTGTTTTCTCCTAAAATCATACCTTGGTTGTATAATTTTTGGAAAGGTTCTTTGGTAGGAACCACGCCAATATCATATAAGAATTTATGCCAAAAACGAGCATAAAGTAAATGCAGCACCGCATGTTCGGCACCACCAATATAGATATCAACTGGTAACCAACGTTTTAATTTTTCAAAATCAGCAATTTCATTTTTATTATGAGGATCAATGAATCGTAAGTAATACCAAGAGCTTCCAGCCCATTGTGGCATAGTATTCGTTTCACGTTTTCCCTTCATGCCAGTTTCAGGGTCGACGACATTGACCCATTCATCAATGTTTGCTAATGGCGATTCCCCAGTTCCACTTGGGCGAATATCCGATGTTACTGGTAAACGTAGAGGTAACTCAGATTCAGGAACCGTTGTGGTTGTTCCATCTTCCCAATGGATCACAGGAATTGGTTCACCCCAGTAGCGTTGACGAGAGAATAACCAGTCACGTAAACGATAGGATACTTCTTTTTTCCCTACGTGATTTTCTTCTAGCCACTCATTCATTTTAGCGATGGCTTCTGCTTTGTTTAATCCATTTAAGAAATCAGAATTGATATGCGGTCCATCCCCTGTATAGGCTTCTGTTGTAATGTCGCCACCTGCGATTACTGGTAGGATATCAATGCCAAATGTTTTCGCAAATTCGTAATCCCGTTCATCATGCGCTGGGACCGCCATGATTGCGCCTGTACCATAGCTTGCTAAAACATAATCGCCAATCCAAATTGGAATTTCTTGGCCATTGACTGGATTTATCGCATACGCACCTGTGAAAACACCTGTTTTTTCTTTTGCTAAATCCGTTCTATTTAAATCAGATTTTTTTGAGGTTTCTTCAATATATGCTTCTACAGCTGCTGTTTGTTCAGGTGTCGTAATTTTTTTCACTAGTTCTAGTTCAGGAGCTAGAACAGTATAGGTTGCACCAAACAAGGTATCCGGACGGGTCGTAAACACCGTGAAACTTTCTTCTGTGCCAGCGACTTTAAAGGTCACATTGGCTCCTTCAGAACGTCCAATCCAATTTCGTTGCATATCTTTAATACTTTCTGGCCAATCAACAAGCTCTAAATCTTCTAATAAGCGATCTGCATAAGCAGTAATTTTCAACATCCATTGACGCATTGGTCGGCGAACCACATCATAACCGCCACGTTCACTTTTTCCATCAATGACTTCTTCATTTGAAATAACAGTTCCTAGTTCAGGTACCCAGTTAACCGCAACTTCTGCTTCATAAGCTAACCCTTTTTCATATAATTTTGTAAATATCCATTGTGTCCATTTGTAATATTCAGGATCAGTGGTATTAATTTCACGATTCCAATCATAGCTGAATCCTAGTGAATTAATTTGGCGACGGAATGTTTCGATATTTTTCTTAGTAAATTCAGCTGGGTCATTTCCTGTATCTAACGCATATTGCTCTGCTGGCAAACCAAACGCATCCCAGCCCATTGGATGCAACACATTATAGCCTTGCGCACGTTTCATACGTGAAAGAATATCGGTTGCTGTATAGCCTTCCGGGTGACCTACGTGTAAGCCTTGTCCAGATGGATAGGGAAACATATCTAGTGCATAAAATTTTTCTTTATTTGGGTCATCCAATGTATTGAAACAATTGTTCTTAGCCCAATATTTTTGCCATTTCTTCTCAATCTCTTTGTGATTGTAGCTCATGTTATTCCTCCTAATTAATATAAAATTTTTCATTCTTAAAATTTGCCACCTGCAGCCATTTTCACTATTCTGACTTAAACTAGCCACTTAGTGATAAAAAAAAGTCCTATAGGAAAAATTCCTATAGGACGTGAACATACAAATGCAACGTGGTACCACCTAAATTCGTCAAAGAAACGGTCAGTCACCGTCACCTTAACCTCAAACGTCTTAACGATCGTCACCGACTTTTCCTACTTGGTTTGTTCAAAAAAGTAACTTAAAGGCGAGTTCAAAAGCTTCTGTACGTATTTCCACCAGCCATACGCTCTCTATCACATGGTTCTTTCTACTATTCCTTCTCATTGTTTTTTTCTATTATAAGACTCATGTTACCAAAGATAGCTATTTTTTTCAATCTTAAATTAACCAACTTTTAAAGTTTGACCAATATAAATTGTATCCCCGCTTAAGCCATTTAATTGTTTGATTTTTTGGATGCTGATTCCGTATTGCATTGATAAGCCCCAAAGTGAATCACCGCTTTTAACTGTATGGCGTTTGCCTGATGCACTATTTGTTGAAGAAGCATTGCCACCTGCAGAAGCGCCTTTTTTCACGATGATTGTTTGACCAGCAAAAATTAAATCGCCTTTGATCCCGTTCCATGAACGTAGATTAGCAACACTCACGCCAAACTGTGCAGAAATTTTATTCAACGTATCGCCTGATTTAATCGTGTAAGATGTTGTCGCACCGCCACCATTATTCGTAGGCTTGTTCGTATTCGTTGAACCTGAGTTAGCGCCTTTTTTCACGATAATCTTTTGACCAGCAAAAATCAAACTACCGCTGATGTTATTCCAGGCTTGTAAGTTAGCCACACTAACACCGAATTGTGCAGAAATTTTGTTCAAGGTATCCCCTGATTTAATCGTGTAGTACGTATTCGTTCCTGATTGATTATTGTTAGAACCACCATTGCTTGAGCCGCCGGTGTTACCTGAAGTACCTTTTTTCACAATAATTTTTTGACCAGCGAAGATTAAATCGCCAGAGATGCCGTTCCATGAACGTAAATTAGCAACGCTCACACCATATTGCGCGGCAATTTTGTTCAAGGTATCGCCTGATTTAATTGTGTAATACGTATTCGTTCCTGATTGATTATTGTTAGAACCACCGCTGCCTGAGCCACCAGTGTTACCTGAAGCACCTTTTTTCACGATAAGTTTTTGACCAACAAAAATTAAATCACCCGAGATGCCGTTCCATGAGCGTAAATTAGCAACGCTCACACCATATTGCGCGGCAATTTTATTCAAGGTATCTCCTGATTTTACAGTATAGTACGTGTTCGTTCCTGATTGATTGTTAGAACCGCCTGTTCCTGGATTAACTGTTCCGCCCCCAGTATTCCCACCAGAAGATGGTGTATCATATTGAGTTAAGTTATATGCGGTAATGACATTATTTAATTTAGCATTGTAGCTAGGATCTGTCGCATAACGACCTGTTAACCAAGCAGTTGCATCGCGGTACGAGCTTGTATTGCTTTTCCAAGCCCCAGCATAATAGTAAACGCCCGCCTGGAAAGAAGTTGTTTTTAGCACGTGCGCATTATCTTGGAATGATTCCATGTAAGAAGGATATTTACGGAAAGGTTCTTTTTTCACTAACCATTTGCCGTTTAAATATTCCCATGTATCCATATAGACAGATTGTCCATTGTAGCTGCCTTTAATCCCAAATAAGTTATAGTTTGGTGCCTTAGATAGCGTACTTGCTCCCCAACCACTTTCAACGATTGCTTGAGCCATCATCACTGATGCATATAAATCATTGGCTTGCGCAATAGGTTGTGCACAACGTGCTAACTCGGCAATAAATTCTGAAGGACTTTGCGTCGGTGATAACGCTGAAAAAGTTTGCGCAGAAGCTACTCTAGCTTCTGGTACTTTTACTTCATCATCGGGTGTAACCGCAGGCGCTGCTTCAGACTCGGTTGTTGAAGGAGCTACTGGCGTGATTTCTGCTACTGAAGAATCAGTCGTTCCTGATTCCACAGGTGTAGTTGAATCAACTGTTGGTTGCTCAGTGCTTGGTGTTGTTGGTGTTTCTTTTGATGATTCAGTTGTCGATTCAGTCGTTGTTGCCGAATCCGTTGTCGGTTGTTCCGTAGTTCCTGGCGTAGTTTCTGTTGTTGGTGTCTCTACTAAGCCAGTTTCCGTAGTAGGTGCTTGGGCAACTTCTGCATTTGTTGGCTGCTCTTCTGTTGCCTCAGCAGTCACTGGTAGTAACGCAACGGGCGTTCCTACAGATGAAACAATTAACGCCGAGCTGAATAAAGTAGTGCTTTTCTTCCATTGTACTGGTGTTTTCTTTCTTTGTTGTGCTTTCCTTCTTTCGATACGTGACATTGATTCTTTCTTCATTGATACGTCCCCAACTTTCCTTTTTTAACTTATATGTAAATGTAATTTTTTAGTTTTGTTATTATAACAAGTATACCTTTTTTTCTGACGAATTAAAAACACTTCAACAAAATTTCATATTACTGTAACTAGATTGTAAAGAAGTAATGTTTTTTAACATAGATTTACTCTCTTGTTACTACTCGGAAAAAACTGCGACTTTAGTTGTAGACGCTTCTTTACCTTAGTCTGATTTTTTTAATTCCTCTTGTTATTCGCCCAAAAAGAAATTATAGTTTAAGATGAGAAATGAATCGTGTAGAAAGAGGGAGCGGAATGAATAAAGAACATTTTATTATTGAGCTGAAAATTTATTTAAAAGCATTAAATCCAAAAGATCAAGCTATTATTCTTGCGAAATACAAGGCGTTATTTGATGCTCGTGTTGCGGAAGGCGAAACAGAAGAACAAGTGGCAAAATCATTGGGGAAACCACGAGTTATCGCAGAAGAAATTTTAAAAGAACAAGGCATCGAATTGACGGAACGAAAAATTGAAAATAATGGCTGGCAAGAAATTCCAGCGGCTACACCTGCTTATGATCATCCCTATGAAGAAGAATCTGAATTTTACTATGATAATGATTCTCCTTACTATCAACGACCACAGCATCGGCCGCTAACCCGATTTTTCCAAGTGCTTGGTATTTTCTGTTTAAATTTTTTCTTCATGTTTTGGGTTATTTTAGGGATTGCCTTAATGTACGTCGGTTGTGGCATTGCCGGAGCTGCAACTTTATTTTCACCAATTTATGGTATTTATAGTGTTATTACCCAAGCAAATGCCGCTTCCTTTTTCCAATTATCTATGAGTCTCTTTTTATTTGGTGCATCAATCATTGGTTGGTTACTGTTTCTACCAATTTTAAAATTTTCAGCACATGTCTTTAAGCGTTATTTCCAATGGAACATTGCTGTTTTACGAGGTGATATCTAATGAAAAAAACAACAGGGATTCTCTTATCCATTGCTGTCTTAGCGATGCTAATTGGTGGATCTGGCGCCGTCTATTTTTACAAACAAGCGGAAAAATCAGTCACGCCGCTAAAAGAAAGTTATACACTAAAAAATAAACAAGCAGGCGAAGAACTCCACTTATCCTTAAAAGGCAAAGGCCCTTATACCATTTATAAAACTGATAGTAACAACATGGGATTACGATCACCGAATAATGCCTTTTATTCAAAAGCTGAAGGCACCTTAGATGTCAAAGAAGAAAAAAATAAAATAACAGCAACCATCAATACCACTCGTACACAAAACCAACCCGAGTTGTCATTTTTTAATATTGGCATTTTTAATGACCTCACACCGAACGTGAGTGTCCAGATTCCTAATAATGTGAAAAAGTTAGTGATTGATGGCTCAACCCATTCACAAGTTTCATTGAATGCTTTTAACGTAGACGAATTAACAACTAATCTACCAAATTCTTATGTTAGTCTATCGGGCGTTAAAGCCAAAAAAATGACGCTTAACTCTTCAGATGGTATCTACCTTTCAGCAGATACTTCCGCTAAAACAGCAACAGTTGAAACCACTGACGGCGATATAACGTTGGATTCAGCCTATTTCGATGAAATCAAAAATACGACTACTTCTGGTGATATTCGAGTGCAAAATGCTCGTGGAAACATCCAAGCAACAACGACAGATGGCGATATTAGCGTCTATGATTTCAAAGGAGAAGCTAACTTTTCAAGTGAAAATGGTGATTTTTCTTTAGACATGCCTGCTGTGCCTAAAAAATTAACTGTCGCTCTTGTCCATGGAGATATTTATGTAAATTCTGGAGAAATTTTGCGTAACATTTCAATCAAAGGTGAATCAAAATTAGGCGATGTTCAACTTTTAAACAAAGAGCGAACATCTTATAAGAATGGTCGTTCAGATACAGAGTTTAACCTTTCTAGCGAATTCGGCGATATTACCGTTGATACTCCTGACGACGATAATCAATAAACATGCGCCATTAAAAAAAGTTCTAGCACCACAATGAGAGATTGTGCTGCCAGAACTTTTTTAATATCTGTATCCCCTCTAATCAGGCAATGAAATTATCTTTTAATTTTTTACCCTTTTGATGGTATAATACGGATTGTTGCGATTAAATTTTGAAAGGATTTTTTATGAAAAACAAACTTTATTATCAATTTGCAGGTAGTTGTTTTCTTTTAGTATTTATGTTTTTAGGCTATGTTGTTCGTTTTTATCCAACCTGGCTCAAAGGCTTTGATCAAACGATTACTTCTTTTGTTCGTCGTCCTTTTCCACAGCTAAATAACTTTTTTATTTGGTACACCAAATTTGCCAATTCATTGACGATTATCATCTTAGCGATTGTTGTCATTGCTCTATTTATTTTTTGGAAATATTATGCTGAAGCATTATGGCTCTTTATTAATACTGCCTTAATTGCTGGCGTAGGTAATTCTTTATTAAAATTATTCTTTATGCGCCAACGTCCTACTTTGGAGCATTTAGTAACTGAACATACGTATAGTTTTCCTAGCGGACATGCTGTAGGAAGTACTTTGTTCTACGGCACTATTTTATTGATTCTGCCAATTTTCATTAAAAATAAAACGGTCCGCCTTTGTGTGCAAATTTTACTAGGTATTGGGATTTTCATGATTGGGGTTAGTCGAATCTATTTAGGTGTCCATTTCCCTAGCGATATCTTAGGTGGTTTTTGTCTTGGTTTAGCTTGGTTGTTATTAAGTTACCCTATTTATTTAGAAAAACGCTTTGTTTGGCGATTTCAAAGCAAACAACGCTAGAAAGAAGTCTTGATTATGCAAATTTTTCCTTATTCAGATGATCCAAATAAACGCTATCACACTTGGAACTATGCACTTCGTCAACAGTTTGGTGAAAAGATTTTTAAAGTGCCAATTGATGGTGGCTTTGATTGCCCCAATCGTGATGGGACGGTTGCCAAAGGTGGTTGTACGTTCTGTAGTGTTTCTGGATCAGGCGACATGATTGTTGCACCTAGCGATCCCCTGCCGCTTCAATTTCAAAAAGAAATCCAATTGATGCATCAAAAATGGCCAACTGTCGATCAATACATTGTTTACTTCCAAAATTTCACCAATACACATGCGCCCGTTGACGTTATTCGTCATCGGTTTGAACAAGTAGTCAATGAAAAAGGCGTCGTTGGTTTATCCATTGGTACCCGTCCTGATTGTTTGCCTGATGAGGTAGTGAACTATTTAGCCGAATTAAATGAACGCTTTTATTTATGGGTAGAGTTGGGTTTGCAAACCACATTTGAGGAAACTAGCGCTGCCATTAATCGCGCTCATGATTATCAAACATATCTAGATGGCGTGGCTAAATTACGGAAACACGGGATTCGGGTCTGTACACATTTAATTAACGGGCTACCTGGTGAAACACCTGCCATGATGCGCGAAAATGTGCGGCGAACTATTCAGGATTCAGATATCCAAGGGATTAAACTGCATTTACTTCATTTAATGACAAATACCAAAATGATGCGAGATTATAATGAAGGACGCTTACAATTGATGAGCAAAGAAGCCTATGTTTCAGTGATTTGTGATCAGTTAGAAATGATTCCACCCGAAATTGTTATTCATCGCTTAACAGGCGATGCCCCCTTTGAAACAATTATCGGACCGATGTGGAGCTTGAAAAAATGGGAAGTCCTCAATGCGATTGATGCGGAAATGAAACGCCGCAACAGTTATCAAGGAAAATATACTGTCATTTCAGGAAAGGAAGTTTTCAATTAATGCTACAAACAGCCCTACATTTTAGTCACCAACTTTTAAAAGAAGTGGTGGAACCTGGCGACTTCGTCATTGATGCAACAATGGGAAATGGTCATGATACAGCATTCTTAGCAGAGCTGGTTGGCCCTTCTGGTGAAGTTTTCGCCTTTGATATCCAAAAAGAAGCGTTGATCAATACAGAACAAAAGTTAACAGAACTTAATTTACTCCCACAAACTACGTTATTTCCATTAGGACATGAACATCTTCATGCTGTCCTAGATGAAGAAACAGAAATCACTGCCGCTATTTTTAACTTAGGCTATTTACCTAAAAGTAATAAGGAAATTATTACAAAACCCACTACGACTAAACAGGCGTTAGATGGGTTACTGCCTCATTTGGTAAAAGGAAGTCGCATTATTTTAGTCGTTTATTATGGCCACGAAGGTGGTTCAGAGGAACTTGATTTGGTAACGAATTACACGCAAGCCTTACCACAAGATGTTTACAGTGTCTTACGTTATGAGTTTATCAATCAAAAAAATCAGCCACCTGTTCTTTTCTGTATTGAAAAGAAATAAGAGAACATGATCGGATTGCTCCAGCAATCCGATCATGTTCTCTTTTATTTGTTTTGTTACTCTGTCAATTCACCATCACGAATACGAACCACTCGATCACAGTATTTCAACAAACGCTCATCATGTGTCACCATGATAATCCCTTTATCTTTCTCTTTGGCCTCTTTCGCTAGTAATTGGACAACATCAAACGCCTTTTCTGTATCTAAACTAGCCGTTGGTTCATCTGCCAAAATTACGTCTGGCTCATGATACAATGCACACGCTATGGCTACCCGTTGTCTTTCCCCACCAGAGAGATCACGAGGATAACTATTTCGTAATTCTTTTAAACCCAACGTCTCTAACAATTGCTCTTTTAATTCACTATTTTTACGTGACTTATCAACTTTTTCAATTAAGTGAAATTGATCTTCCACTGTTAAAAATGGCACCAAATTAGAGTTTTGTAAAATAAAGCCGATTTTTTGAAAACGTTGCGCCAAACGTTGTTTTTTCGTTAACTTATTTAGTGATTGCCCGCCAACAATGACTTCACCACTTGTCGGTGCCTGTAAACCAGCTGCAATCGTTAAAAAGGTACTTTTACCAGAACCAGAAGGACCAATTACTGCGACAAATTCACCTGGTTGAACCGCAAAAGATAATTCTTTTAACGCGATCACTTCTGTATGTTTTTCACCATATTTTTTATAAATATTTTTCATTTCTAAAACATTTGCCATGTCTCTAACCTCCAATCGCGATTAACGGATCAATTTTAGCAATCGTTCGAATTGAAAATGCCCCGCCAATTAATGCAGATAAAATCAATAGTACACTAAACAAAATCATGCGTGGTCCATTAGTTGCATAAGGCATCGCTTCTGGTAAAAAAAGCACGGTAATTCCCGTTAAAGCAAGACCAATCGCCACTCCTAGAACAGCCAATAAAGCGGTTTGTAGCATGACTGCCTTTGCTAAGAAACTAGTTGGCACCCCTTGAACTTTTAAGACACCGAACATTGCTGTTTTCTGTAAAGTCATCACAAAGATAAAAATACCGATAATGAACGCTGCAATCACAATCAAGAAATAAATCATGCCATCCAAGGTCAAGTTTTGAGCGCTGTATCCTGGCAGTTTTTCAATAAAATCTGAAATTGAAAGAACTTGGCTGTCTTTATTAGTCGTTTTAACTTCCGCGTTGTCCTTGCTGCGAACAATGAAACCATTAACCATTTTGGCCATTGCTGGATTGTCACCATATTTAATTGACCGCCAAGTATCCAGAGAAGTGTAAATAACTGGCACAATGTTATAGCTACTTTTAGAAATAAAGCCGACAATTTCTAATTGCTCATCATATTTCCCTGCAGTTAATTTGTCGCCAATTTTAAATCCTTGATTTTTCAATGTTTCTGAAGCAATCACTTGATTTTTATCAGTAAATGCGTTTCCTTCAATCACTTTTGGCATTAAAAAACTTTCTTTTTCAATCCCAAATAAGCTAACATTCGTTAATTCAGCCTTTTTGTCATCTGCTGGGCGGATAGCTAACGACTGTTGACCAATCGGTGCAATTTTGCCTCCTGAAATCGTTTCTTTCACGTTTTCATCTAACACTGATACATTTAAATTACTATTGGCCTCTTTTGATAAAACCACTTGATTCGCTTGCCATTGATCTACGGCTAAACGATTTCCTTGAGCTAAACCGTTCGCTAAACCTGACAAAATAAAAATTAACCAAGCAATCAAGACCATTACTAAGACTACAAGGACGTACCGTCCTTTTGAATACTTCATTTCATTAAATCCTAAAAACATGAATGGTTCACCTCTTTCTTCTTTTCGAAATAAACTATATCACTTATCAATCGATAAATCAACAATTATTTATCGATTGATAAGTGAATTTTACAAAAAAATAGAGAAGTCTGTTTTTCAACAAGGCTTCTCTATTTTTTATTTGTGACTTTTCAGAACGCCATGTAGCATAAATTGAATGAATTTTTTGACATCGTCATCCACTGTTTTCCGCTGGTACGTTTTTTCAATACTTAATAATGCACTAACGTTATATAAAATAAACCGAGTTGCATCATCTACACTGATGCCCTCTTGTAAGCAATTAGTTTCAGGTTCACTTTCAAAAATAGCCGCAATATTATTGATATAGGTTTTTTTGAAAATTTGATACAGCGTACGATTGTAATCAGGGCCCATTTCTTGAAACATGTCGTTCAACATTAAGAAAAGATTGGTCGGATGTTCATCTAACAAAACTTTGATTAATTGATAAAGTTTTTCTTCTACTGATGCATTTCCAGAAACAATTGGGACTAATTCTTCCTGAACACGGGACGTTAATTCTTCAATCACAGCTAAATACAGTTCTTTTTTATTTTTAAAATGGTGATAGAGATTCGGTTGGGTAATGTTCGCTTTTAAAGCAATTTCACGAGTGGAGGTATTTTTAAACCCCTTTGTCATGAATAATTCAGAAGCGACAGACAAAATAATTTGCCGTGTACGTTCTAAATCAGCTTTGCGTTTATTTGGCTTTTCCATGGTTTTCTCGCCCCCTGCTGCTTTTTATTTTAGCATATTCTCCGGCAAGAAACGAGAGACCTTTATACAAAAAACGAAAAATATACAATCAATGTGCCTGCTATTTGGAGAAGAACCGCGCAATAATACCACCGCTGCAGATGTGTCAGCCAGCCTTTTTCGCCCCCAAGATAAATCAACCACTGCAGTCCATATAAAAAACTATTAGCCAAAAACCAAAAAAGTAGTGCCGATTTTGTCCATTGATTCTCTCTGAATACACTCAGTACAAATAAAGTATTTAGCACCAAAAACGTGCGCCGTAATTGTCGTACATTCCTCATTTTCCCCATTGATATATCTCCTTTTTCTATTTAGCATAGAAAAAATAGCCTGGGACAAAAATCACTTTGAATTTTTGTTCCAGGCTTAAAAATTGATAAACGGCGGGAACAGAAGCAACTCCTTCGGAAATAAGCCGAAATTCTCCAAAAATTATAGAACAATTTTCGGAAATTCCTTCTTATTTCTCGGAGTTAAACACTTCTGTTCCGACCTCTTTCAACTTATTCAAAAACAAATTGATTTTTATAAAGTTCCGCATAAAATCCATCTTGTTCAACTAGTTCATGGTGGTTACCTTCTTCAATGACTTCACCGTCTCGTAAAACAATAATCCGATCCGCATTTAGAATCGTTTTCAAACGATGGGCAATCACAAAACTGGTGCGCCCTTTAATTGCTTCGTCCATCGCTTTTTGGATTTTGGCTTCTGTTACTGTATCAACATTACTTGTTGCTTCATCCAAAATTAATAATTCTGGATTGGTAATAATCGTTCGTGCAATACTTACTAATTGCTTTTGTCCCGTACTGAAAAGATTATTCTCTTCCGTAATCTCAGTATCGTAGCCTTGCTCAAGATTTACAATAAATTCATGGATATTCGCTTGTTTCGCTGCTTGAACAATTTCTTCATCCGTGGCCTCTGGCTTACCAAAAGCAATATTCTCACGAATTGTTCCTGAAAATAGAACGGACTCTTGCAAAACAATGCCTACATGTGAACGCAAGCTATCTAAATCCATTTCACGAATGTCCACACCATCAAACGTCACGGCGCCTTCATTCACATCATAAAAGCGATTCATTAAATTCATAATCGTTGTTTTTCCTGAGCCTGTCGGTCCGACTAAAGCGACCATTTCACCTTTATCCACATGAATAGAAACATCTTTCAACACAGGTGTTTCTGGATTATAGCCAAAAACAACATGATTTAAAGCTACAGCTTTGTTAATCTCTTCTAATTTTTCGCCATTTTCGGGACGAATTTCATCTGGTTCATCAAACATCTCATTTAAACGACGAGCGCCTGTAACAGCTAATTGAATCATGCTATAACCTGAAGAAATTTGCATTAATGGTTGATAATATTGTTGAGAATATTGGACAAACATAACGACTAAACCTAACGCAGCGGCACGATCAACAGAGCCATTGATTGCTAACCAACCACCAAAGAAAATAACAATTGCCGTATTGACTAATGACATTCCTTGCATCATTGGGAAAAGTAATCCTGAATACACTTGACCTTTATACGTAGCTGCACGAACTTTTTCATTTTGCTCTAAAAAGCCGTCAATGGTTTCTTCTTGTAAGCCATTAGTGATAATCACACGTTGCCCACTAATTTTTTCATCCATATAGCCATTTAATTTCCCCACTTCATCTTGTTGTAAATCGACATATTTGCGCGCCTTGCTAATCACAAAGACCGCAATTAAAATCGCAATCGGCGTAGAAGCAATTGTAGCCCATGCCAGTTCCACATTTTGACGGAACATCATGATTAAGACACCAACCAATAAGGCAATATTGGTTAATACTTGTAGCAACGCTTGGTTTAAGCTGTTTTGGATGTTGTCTAAGTCACTAGTAAAACGACTTAAAATTTCACCATCTTGATGAGAATCAAAGAAACGAATCGTCAATTTTTCTAGTTTGTTAAACAAACCAATCCGCATGCGGTTTGTCGATTTCCCCACGACTTGTGTAAAGAGAATACTATAAATGAAACTAGCGGCACTAGTTAAGACATAAAAAATGAGTAGTTTCCAAATGACAGAAACGAACGCACTTTTATCGTCTTTTCCTTGCATCACATTAACCGCATATTTCGCTAATTCCTGAATAGCTTCCCCAACGAATTGCGGCGCTTTGACTTGTAAATAAGTCGCTGCGAAAATTGCTAAGAAAATAAAGAGGAAAGAAACTTTGTAACGTTTTAAATAATGATAGAAAAATTTACTAGCTTTTATTAAATCAGTCATTAAGCTTCCTCCTTTCCTTTTTGTGTTTCGTAAATTTCTTGATACACGGGGTTCGTAGCTGCTAATTCTTCATGCGTGCCTTCCCCGACTAAACGTCCATTATCCAATACTAAAATACGATCTGCATGGACAACAGAAGAAATTTTTTGGGCAATAACGATCGTGGTAGTCTCTTTTAACTCTTTATCCAACGCTTCTCGGACTAACCGCTCCGAACGAGCATCCAACGCGCTGGTGCTATCATCTAAAATCAAAATTTTAGGCTCACCAATCACACCTCTTGTAATTGATAACCGCTGTTTTTGTCCACCAGAGAAGTTATTACTCCGTTCTTCGACGGGTGCATCATAACCTTCTGCTAATTTTTCAATAAATTCCTTGGCTTGGGCGATGCCTGAAGCCCGTTCCATGTCCGCTTCAGAAGCGTCACGTTTACCATGGCGTAGATTTTGTGCAATCGTTCCAGAGAACAGGATTGCTTTTTGCAACACAAAGGAAACTGTTTTTCGTAAACTGTGTTCGTTCACTTCTCGTAAATCGACACCACCAACTTCAATCTTTCCTTCTGTCGGATCAAACAAACGTGGAATTAATTGTGCCAATGTAGATTTACCAGCACCAGTTGCGCCCACAATCCCAATCATTTCACCTGGCTGAATAGAGAAAGAGATGTCTTTCAAGGTATCTTCTTCATCCCCAGGATAACGGAAAGATACGTGATCAAACTCAACACTACCAATTAACTCTTGTTCTGGGACTTTTTTGTAGGTAACATCTGGTTCTGTTTCCATCACTTCTTTAATCCGCTTAATGGAAACAGCGGCACGAGAAGTCATCATCATCATCATTCCGCCGATAATAATCGCCATCATGATTTGCATTAAATAGTTCATAAAGGAAGCGACACCACCGATTAAAGTTGGATCATCCTTGACTAAGTTACTCACAAAGAAAATCGAGCCTACAACGGCTAAGTTCGCCACCAACATAAACGCTGGAATCATCACAGCAAATAAGCTACCTACGATTAAGTTATGGGTGGTTAATTCTTCACTCACTTTTGTAAAACGTGACAATTGATTTTTTTCTTGAACAAATGATTTGACGACACGAATGCCTAACAAATTTTCTTTTGCGATGCCATTAATCTTATCAATCAAGTTTTGAATAATCATGAAATGCTTGCCCATTTGCGAAAAGGACAGCATAGAAATCAAAATAACTGCGATGACAAGTGCAACAATCACCCACCATAGTTGCGGCAAGGTTAGCATCGCTAAAATAAAACTCCCGATAAATAAAAAAGGAATTCTAAAAAGTGTCTGCAACGCAATCATAATGACATTTTGAATTTGAGTAACGTCATTTGTTAAACGAACAACTAAGTTACCTGCTGAAAATTTTTCGATATTACCAAATGAAAAGGTTTGGATTTTGCGGAAAGTTGCTTCACGAATGTCAGCACTGACACCTTGGGCAACTTTGGCAGAAAAAATTGTATTAATAACCCCTGCAACGAGTCCTAATCCTGCAATGGCAATTAATTGAATCCCTAAGTTTTTCATTTTGTCGCTATCGTCATTCATAATTGCTTCCAACACTTGTTGTAACAATTTTGGTTGCCAAAGTGCTGAGACAACCATTACGATCACCGCCAACAAGGCAATAACTACCGAGCCTTTGTATTTTTTGGCGTGTTGAATAATAAGGTCCATCTTATCCCTACTTTCTTAAAATAGTTCCCTGCTTCTTCAGTGTTGGTCTGCGAATTCTTCCCCATTACAAAAAAATCAATTTGCTCATTGACTTCACCAGTTTAACACTGTAAAATAAGGCCGATTCATAATTTACCATTTTTAGTGGTAAAATACAAGCGAACAAGTTAATTTTTCACAAGTTTTTCCTATCATAAAGTGTACCTTCTTTTTGATAAACTTACGAAGATAACGTTTAATAGGAGCTAAAATCATGGAACCGAAATTATCAAAAGACACGATTATTGCAGCCGCATTTTCTTTGTTAGAAAAAAGTCCCACTTTAGAACAACTTTCTATGCGTAAAGTCGCCAAACAGCTTGGTGTACAGGCGCCCGCAATTTATTGGTATTTTAAAAATAAGCAAGCCTTACTTCAAAGTATGGCTGAAGCGATTGAAGAGCACTTTCAAGAACCTGTATTATGTGGTGAATGGTATTCTGACTTACTGGCCTTCATGGAAAACTATTATGATCTCTATCAACAATTCCCCTGTGCCGTAGCCATCGAAATCCAAACCGTTCCTGCCTATCCCCAACGATTACGCCATTTGAATCAAATGATGGGCATTTTAAGAGAAGCAGGTTTTTCACCAGAAATGACTCATTTAGCAGTAACGTCTTTACAACATCTTTTGTTTGGGATGATTATGGACGCAACGGAGGAAAAACAGCTCGTTTCGCAAGTGTTGAACGGAGATGACTATTTAAAAGAACAAGTGCTGCACATGAAACAATATGTCTCCGACAATGGGTTAACATACATGGAGGAAAGCATTCAATTTCGGCGCTCCATTCACCAAAAATCCGCCTTTATTCAAGCTGTTAAAACCTACTTAGATGGGTTGCAAGCAGACAACACCTCTTCATCTAAATAAAAAAAGCCCTTGGTCCGTCAGTCGAAATGACTGACGGACCAAGGGTTAACTTTTAAAATAAATAGCGAAAACTACTTTCTCTATTTTGGTATTGGTAGCCAAGCCAAGGCTTTTTGAATCCATTCATCCCAAAACACCCAGTCATGTTCTCCTGGTCCAGTTTCAAAAGTGTAACTTGCCTGTGCCTGTTCCAACGCTTGAGCCATCTGTTGATTAGCAGAAAGTAACATATCTTGCTCCCCACAACAAAGATAAAATTGGGGCATTTCTGTTTGGCTTTCTACTAATTGTTGTAATAAATACAGCGGATCGTGAATGGAACCTTCAATTTGATCTAACGGGCCAAAAATACCTTCCCAATAGCTTCGCTTACGGACTTTTAATAATTCCCCAAAACTAGTGGATGATAAACTAACTGCCCCAGACAAAGAAGCAACGGCTGCAAAAGATTCTGGTTTCGCTAGTCCTAATTTCAAGGCGCCATAACCACCCATTGACAAACCAGCAGCAAAGGTTTTTTCTCGTTTTGTACTTAACTGTGGAAAGAGTTGATGACAAATTTTCGGTAATTCTTCTGAGATAAACGTCCAATAGTTCATATCGTATTGTGTGTCCGTATACCAAGCTAAATCCGTGGACGGCATAATGACAGCAATCCCCAAATCAGCGACATACCGCTCAATAGAGGTTCTGCGAGCCCAGACGCTGTGATTCCCTCCCATCCCATGTAATAAATACAACACAGGAACATCTGTTAATGCTGCTTGGGTACTTGTGCCCACTTTTTTTACCGTTTCTTGTGGTAAAATTACGTTCACATTCACTTCCATTTCCAATACATTTGAATAAATATTTGCTTGTAAAAAGGCCATCTACTTTTCCCTCCAATACTCTTTCTATTAGTGTACCACTAAACCTTCGCTCGTTGCGCTTTTGCGAAAATATTTAACAAAAGAGCAACAACAACTAAGCCCGCACCGACTAAGTAAACATTATGCAGACCTGCATAGAGGATACCGCGTAATGGTTTTAACAACGCAGCTGGAATTAAATTTGCAGTATGTGGATTCACTAATTGATTCATGACATCTGCATCGACGTTTAACGCGCTCGCTTCCAATTTTGCAAACATTCCTGCATTTAAAATCACACCAAAAATTGACACCATCACAGTCTGCCCAATTGTACGCACCAACGTATTAAACGATGTTGCAACCCCCATTTTTTCAGGCTCCACTGTACTTTGTGCGGTCACCGTAGTCGTTGTGATAGTAATCCCAAAACCAACTCCTAAGACAGAAGAAACTACAAAGAAAAGCCAAAACGGAACGGCCATTGGCATTACCACTAAAAAGATGGCCCCGACTAATAGAATCGATAACCCAATCGTTAAGACTTTTTTCATAGCATATTTTTCCATAAAGCTACTTGCTATAAATGATCCAGCCATCCAAAGTAACGACATAGGCGCTAAAACTAAGCCACCAATTCCTGCACTTTTTCCTAAGACACCTTGCATCCACATCGGAATGTAGACATCAATCCCCATTAAGAAACCACTAATAAGCGCCGCAATAAGATTCACTAAAACAAACGTTGGTTGATTAAATAAATGCAAATCAATCACTGGGTCTTGCGCGCGTTTTTCTATCATCACAAACGCTACAAAAAAGAGCACACTTAAACTCAAACAACCAAATGTTACTAGTGTAAAACCATTATCGCTAATCATTTGAAAACCTAGCAATAACGTTAGCAACACGGCCATCAAAGTAACGCTGCTCAAAATATCCATTGGCATCTTGGTCCGTTCCCGCTTTGGTTCAACTAAGAAAATACTAATCAAGCCCAATAAAACAAGTCCAATAGGAACATTAATGAAGAAAATCCAATGCCAACCGACTGTATCTACAATAAAACCACCTGCTAACGGACCAAAAATACTAGCAATTCCCCAGGCGGCACTGTTTAAACCTAAAATTTTCGCTCGCTTGTCCAATGAATACATATCGGCAATAATCGTTAACGCAACTGGTAAAATTGCGCCTGCCCCCACACCTTGAATTGCGCGGGCAATAATTAAGGTCAACATATCTTGAGCAAAGCCACACAACGAGGAGCCCAAAATAAAAATGATAATGCCAATCATGAAGACAGGTTTACGACCAATTTTATCCGCAAGTTTCCCATAAATCGGTGTTAACATCGCATTCGTTAATAAATAAATTGAAAATACCCAGTTCATAATTTCCATGCCATGTAACGAGCCGACAATCGTTGGCATCGCAGTAGACACAATGGTCCCTTCAATGGCTGTCATAAATGTTGCCACAAAAACACTCACCGTGACTAACTTAACATTTGTTTCTTTTGCCATTTGTTCACATCCTTTTCTATTCAATTGTCAATTTTCTAAATTGCTCCATAGCTATTCTATACAAAAAAGAACAAAATGTCTTAAAAAAATGCTTTTTCATAAAAAAATTATTGTAAAAAAACAAGAAGTCAGCCAAGTATTGGCTGACTTCTTGTTTTTTTATTTAATTATTCAGCTAAACTAGCTTTTAACGCTTCAACTTTATCTGTTTGTTCCCAAGGTAAATCAATATCTGTTCGACCAAAATGACCATAAGCCGCAGTTTGTTTATAAATTGGGCGACGTAAATCTAGCATTTCAATAATACCTGCTGGACGTAAATCAAAGTTTTTACGAACTGCTTCGATTAATTTACTTTCTGGAAGCTCACTCGTACCAAACGTATTAATAGAAATAGACACTGGTTGCGCCACACCAATTGCATAAGCTAATTGGACTTCTACTTTTTTCGCCAAACCAGCAGCAACAATGTTTTTCGCGATATAACGCGCAGCATAACTAGCAGAGCGGTCAACTTTGGTTGCATCTTTTCCAGAAAAAGCACCGCCGCCATGACGAGCATAACCGCCATAAGTATCAACGATAATTTTACGACCAGTTAAGCCGGCATCTCCTTGAGGGCCACCGATTACAAAGCGACCAGTTGGGTTGATAAAGTATTTTGTTTCATCATCTAAAAGTTCATGAGGGATCACCTCATTGATTACTTGTTCTTTAATGTCTTTTTCGATTTGTTCTAAGGTTGTTTCATCATCATGTTGTGTACTGATGACAATCGTATCCACACGTTGTGGTTGACCTTGATCATCATATTCCACTGTTACTTGAGATTTTGCATCAGGACGTAAGTAAGGTAAGACTTTTTCCTTCCGCAATTCTGCTAAACGGCGAACCAAACGATGGCTTAACGCGATCGGTAATGGCATTAATTCTGGTGTTTCGTCAACGGCAAAACCAAACATTAAGCCTTGGTCACCAGCGCCAATATCGTCTTTTTCATCTTGATCACGCACTTCTAAGGCTGCGTCAACCCCTTGAGCGATATCAGGTGATTGCTCATCGATTGCTACAAGAACTGCGACAGTCTCTCCATCAAATCCATATTTTGCTCGTGTATAACCAATATCTTTCACAGTTTGACGAACAATTTTTTGGATATCTACATAAGCTGTTGTAGAAATTTCTCCAAATACTAGGACTAAACCAGTTGTTACGGATGTTTCACATGCCACGCGGGCCATCGGATCTTTTTCCAAAATCGCATCTAAAATTGCATCACTGACTTGGTCAGCTACCTTATCTGGATGTCCTTCTGAAACGGATTCTGATGTAAATAAATGTCTTTCTGTCATAATGTTATTCCCCCTAAATAGTTTCGGTTACAAGGCATCTTTAGTAAGTAACGACAATTACTTGCTAAATCCTTTCGGGAACTTGTAACAAAAACAGTATACCAGATATCTAAAAAAAAAGCTTAGGTTTTCAAGAAAATCATTAAATTACCTATATTTGCTTTTCCTATAACAAAAACTCCCAGCCCCTTTCATCTGAGCTGGAAGTTTCTTGCTACTGTAAAATTTTCTCCGCGATAAAGTGTGTATATTGCTCGCCACCTGCCACATTTGGATGAACTCGGTCATCATAAAACCAATCATCATGGGCGTTACTATAATTAAACCAGTCAATGACCGTTAAGTTATCGTATTTTTTGTCCATTTGACTAAGTAAACTATTCACTTGATTTTGCCATCTTCTAGTTGGAACGCGAACATTAATCCAATAAACTTTTCGATTACCTAACGCTTTCATAAATTCATCAAATTGTGCCTCTGTAAAAGGACCATTCGTACCTAAACTCACTAAAACAGTATCTTTGAGCATTTTCTTTTTGTCTAGTTCACCAATTAGTGAAATGCTACTATACAATTGACGGCCCACTTCCCCATCGATAATCATTTTAGGAAAAATATCTTGTAACCCGCTAGCACCATCTAGAATAACAGAATCACCAATAGTTGTGATTTCTAAATTCTGCGCTTTTTTTACTTGCTCTGGTGTGAGTTGTGTGGGTAGAACATCTTGGCTTTCACTCGGTTTTGTACTACTTTCTGTGGACGTGCTACTATTTTTCGTGCCACTTTCTTGGACTTCTTTTTTACGTTCTTCAATTTTTTGCTGATTTTTCGCAATATTTTTTTCTAGTTGCTCTTGTTGCGCACTTTTAGCGTTTGCTGGGGCCACAATTAAACCGAATACTGCAATCACGCTAATCACTGTCATAAAGGCCATTGTCCCTTTTTCACGAAGGTCCCACGGTTTCCGTAAGAACTCAGTGAATTGAGTCCAGACATCCTTATAAGACAATCGTGTCAGTGGATGTTCGATAAAACGATAAGACAATTCGCTCACGACTAAAATTAATGCTATTTCAACCAATGAATGTAGAAAAACATGGTCCGATAAGGTCTTAATTTTGGCCTCATAAAAAATCATGATGGGGAATTGATACAAGTAAATGCCATAACTCCGTTTACCTATCCACGTAAAGACTGGATTCGTTAACCAACGATTCATATCTGCCCCTGGATGTGCAGTGACGGCCACTAAGACAGTGGCTGCCAAACTAATTAAAAACATGCCGCCATAATAAACAAAATTTGTATGATCTGATAATGTTAAAAAGGCTAATACTAAAAGAACTAAGGCACTTAACCCAGCGCCATTTAAGATTTTTTTAGAGGCTTCTGGAATTTCTTCTTTCAAACGTGTGCTTGGCCAAACATACGCCAATGCACTACCTAGTAAAATAGAAAAAACACGTGTGTCTGTTCCATAATAGACACGTGTAGGATCTGCGCCAGGAACATATAAAACGGCCATCAGCGTCACCGAAATTAAGGCGCCGATTAAAACTAAACTGAAAATTCGACCGCGCTTACGAACAAAGCGTTCCAGAAGAATAAAAAGTAATGGCCAAATTAAATAATTTTGCGCTTCAACTGCCAATGACCAAATATGTACAAATGGCGATTGTGTCGCAAATCCATCAAAATAAGAAAACCCTTTAAAAATTTGCCACCAGTTGTTGTAATAAAAAACACTACTAGCGACAACGCTGCGAATATTGTTTAATAAATCCTGCTGAAAGAGTGTAATATAACTAACTGCACTTAAAAGCATCACAATTAATGCTGGATACAGCCGTTTCATCCTTCGCACATAAAATCCTTTTAAATCAATGGTCTGATTTTCTGCCCATTCTTGCCGCAACAAGTCGTTAATAAGATAACCTGAAACAACAAAGAAAATCGGAACACCTAAGTAGCCACCTCGCATGACTTGGGGAAAAAGGTGATACAAAATCACGCCAATTACAGCGATCGTCCGAATACCATCAAAACCTGTAATATAGCGTTTTTTCTTGCTATTTGCTGTCTGATTCATTTGTGCTTTCCAACTTTTCTATAAAATTATTCTTTTCCTTTATTTAAAGAAGCAAGTAACTTTAATATACGTTTTTTCCTAGGAAATGGCAAGCAAACTTTGTCTCCTTTAGGCTTTTTTTACAATTCAAAAAACCAACATTTTTTAAATTGTAAAAAAACAACCAAAGCTTATGAAAATCACTCATAAGCTTTGGTTGTTTACTCATATCGCTTTCGTTTAGATGAAGATGGAATCCCTAAGGCTTCACGATACTTTGCCACCGTTCGCCGGGATATTTCCATGCCTGAATCTTTTAATCGCTCGACTAATTTTTGATCAGATAACGGTTTACTTTTTACTTCTTCATCAATTAATTTTTGTAGTTGCTTTTTAACCATTGTTGTTGAGACATCCTCGCCATCTTCTTCTGATGAAAGAATACTTGTGGAGAAGAATGAGCGCAATTCAAAGACGCCAAACGTGGTTTCTAGATATTTTCCATTGACCGCACGACTAACTGTCGATTCATGAATAGACAAAGCATCCGCAATTTCTTTTAAAGTCATTGGTTTTAATGGCCGATCTGCTTCTAAAAAGAAGGCTTCTTGGCGGCGCACAATTTCTTGCCCTACACGTAAAATTGTATCCCCCCGCTGATTCACTGCGCGCTCTAACCATTCAAATTCGTTTTTCTTATCCTTAATATATTCTTGGACTTCTTTGTCGTCAGTCTCTTGCATTCGTTTGAAATAATTTTCTTGAAAATTTAATGTCGGTCGACCAGCTTTGTTGGAAATCACCACTATTCGATCTTCCTTGATTCGGACAGTTAAATCTGGTCGAATATACAATTCCTCGGTCGCATCAAAAATATTCCCTGGCGTTGGCGATAACGTTTGTATATAATCAAAAATCAATTGAATTTCTGCTAATTCAATCCCGAATTTTTTAGCTAACGGGCCCCATTTGCGACTCACTAAGGCATCAAACTCTTCCTCCAATAAAATATACGCTAAATTAGGCGCGGTATCGTCTCGTTCTGTTTGTAGCATCAAACATTCTTGTAAATTGCGTGCCCCCACACCTGCTGGATCTAGCTGTTGTAACAAAGTTAATGCATCTAGCATTTGAATGGCGCTTGCTTCGGTTTTCTCTGCCGCTTCTTCTAACGAAATCGTTAAATAACCATTCACGTCTATATATTCTACTAAAAACAATACCAATGTTCGCAAGTATGTATCGCGGTAATTCAAATGAATTTGATCAATTAAAGACTCAAATAATGATAAATGATAGTCTGGAATTTGATTCATATAATTATTTTCTTCGTCTTGATTGGTGTAAGAACGACTAGTTATCGGAAAATCTGTGGTGTACTGCGTGTCTACTTGTAAATCAATCAATGGATTCTCTAGTGCTTTCGCTTCAACAAAGGCAGCGAGTTCTTCCGTATTAAATTGTAAAATTTGAATGGATTGTTGAAGCTGTTGAGTCATGGCCAACTTCTGGACTTGTTTTTGTTGTTGGGACATTCGTTGCTCAAATTTCATTATTTTCGTCCTCCCTCTTGTAATTTTTGTCAATATCAGCTAAACTAGTATTCGTGCCGCGCCCTTAGTGTAGTGGATATCACGTAAGATTCCGGTTCTTGAGACGGGGGTTCGATTCCCTCAGGGCGCGTTATTTAAATATGTTGATTTATCAACGTTTCTGGACACTCTTTATTCATCTAAAGAGTGTTTTTTCTTGTTTAGGAATGATTTTTCTATCCGTAGTTTTTTCAAATGTTGCTTGTGGCAAGCTCAATCGCACTTAACGCGACAACATTTGTTCTGCTTCAGCTACAAATCCAATAAGGTTAAAATTCCTCCGTTCCTATTGTAACGCATAACGTTTCCTTTTTCTATCTGCTAAACAAAGTATTACGACAAGCAAACACCTGCTTCTCTCTTAAAGATCCCTTTCTGATTATATAGTAAATTGCTTTTAATTTGTTAATTATTTTACCTAAAACTTAATACCCTAATTAAATAAAGAACCTAGGGCAAAAATCACTTTGGATTTTTGTCCCAGGCTTAAAACCTGATAATTGGCGGGAACAGAACCGTTCAACTCCGACCTCTAAAATACTTAATTAGAAATATGCTACCCGCAATCACACCAATTATGATTACTAGCCAAAATAATCCACTTACAAGTAACAGCTCAGTTAAGGTCGTCTTCAGATTCTCCTCCTTTAAATGGCCTCTGCTTTGTTTTGCTATGTAATTAATGGCGATATCAGACAACAGCTATCAAAAAAACGGACCAACACGTGGTCCGTTTTCATTCATTATTAAGCTTTTACGATGTTCGTTGCTTGTAAGCCGCGTGGACCTTCTTCAGTATCAAAAGTTACTGCTTGGCCTTCGTCTAAAGTTTTAAATCCATCTGATTGAATAGCTGAAAAATGTGCAAATACATCATTGCCATCTTCACCTGTAATAAATCCAAAACCTTTGTCTGCGTTAAACCATTTTACTGTACCGTTGTTCATATATATTTCCTCCTAGTGCATAAAAATATGCAAGTTATTGCAAAAAATGTTGAGTGGCAAAAGGAGAAGTATAGTTTTTAAATATATAACTCAAATTACTTATCAAAATTGATTACTTAATTACTATAACATATTTATTAGGAATAAACAATGCCCACGACTTTTCCTTGGACTTTCTAAACAAGAAAAATTACTTATTTTCAACTTATGTTGGGGCTGAGATTAGATTCCACTGAATTTTCCCTCGATACGTTCCGATTCCCATTGAATTATTGGGGTTAAAATAAAAACCATTCGCTTGTTCTTGATTGACTGTGATTCTAGTTGCTGTATCAGTAGGATTACTCCGTAAAATAGTCACTGGTTCCGTACTAATGGATGTAATTTGTCCATCTAACTGATAATAGAAAAAATTATTAGATGCAGTTAACGCTTTTGACGTTCCGCTTGCTGTATTGACGAAATTTGAATCTACTAAATGGGCTTCCAATAGCCAATTGTCACGTTTTACACGACTATCAGTTATCGCTATTTCCCCTATATTAGTAACTTTTTCAGGATTTCCACCAATTTTCAATGCATCGCTACTAAATGCTTGTGGCACTTTTTCAAATGCTAAAAATCCTTCTAGATATATATCATCTAAAGAGAGAATTTCAGATTTGTTTTTTTCTGAATCCATGCAATATATCTTCAACGTATAGATTCCTGGTGTTAAAAGTGAGGTATCATAGTTCAATTCTACTTCTTGTGTCTCACCAGGAATATGTTCAATTGTTTGTCGATATGGTTCACTTTGCCCTTCTACCTCCATTATAATATCTAAGTAAGAACTATCTTTATCTTCTACTAAAACAGGTATTTTTATTGGACTGCCCTTGTAAAAAGTATTACTTTGCTCAGTTTCTTTTAACGAAACTGATGGAGCATTCTGTTTAAACAATGTGATTTTAGAAGAAGTGGATAAATTATTTTCATTTTTCAATAAATACTCAACCGAAAATTCACCATATGACAATTTTTTGAATGCTTCGATCATATCATAAGAAAAATTACCTTCTTCATTCGTGATCGTTTCTTGGTTTAATGTAACAAGCTGAAGTTCTCCGCCTTGCGCATAACCAATCGCTTGCGTAATAGAAGCGGTACCTTTCGCTATCCAACTGGTTTCAATCGATAATTCAGTTAAATTATTATCTACAATAACCGCTTGATCTTTAGGTGATGTAATTGTAGCACTTAGCGTTACAGGCTTGATAGTAAACGTATAAGGTTCTAAATTATAAATCGCATTTCTTCCAGAAAAACGATTTGTAATATTCTGATTGGTAAAATTATCATTTTTAGTTTTCACTTTAAAACTTATGGTAGAAGAAGTTTGTGTGTTCTCTTGTTTATTACCTAATGGCGGAATTTGATTGTCGCTCGTCTTTAACGTATTCGCTGACCAAATTAAAGTATCTGATATGTTATTTCCATCAATGGTCGTCGTATCAGGAACTACTTCTATTCCTTCAGGTAAAGTTGTTTCTAGTAAAATATTTTGCCAGTTCTGCTTGCCGTCCAACCAGTCTGCTGTAACATTTACTGTATAGGTTGTATTGCCTTCTAGCACTGCACCGTTTGGTAATTCTTGACCGTCTTTGTTTACTACGTTCATCTTTACTTTTGCGTCCACCAAACCTGGTACTCTTTGAAAAACAACATTTTGAACAGCTTTATATGTAGGTCCTGTTGATCCAGTAAATCCCCAATAAGCCGTTGATACACTGCCATTTAAAAAAACTTGCGCGTTCAATATTTCAGAGTTTATGATGATTGGCGTACCTCCATTAATTTGATACGCCAAAACGCCCTTCGTAAAATCCGGCTCGTTTGTTTGCCAATGTAAATCTAACCTATTCCAATTTCCGTTAGCTAAGTCAACATCTGTAATCAAATTATCATGCTTTACATATCTTGTTGACGTGCCTAAAAGTACATAATTATCTTGATAACCTGCTTCCATTCCTGGATAAATGACTGCAATATGACTATTTTTATATACGCCAGAAATGCCATTATCAAAAAAACCGTCCTGTGAACTTCGATTGCCATATAAATCAAACTCTATCCCAATAGAATTAGGAATACCTAAGGTGCCTTTATACTTATTTTCCCCAAGCGCTCCCATTGAAGCCCCCGAATAGGTATACCATTTTAATTCTGGCGTGGCCCCTTGTAAGAGAAAAACCATACCATCACCGGCAGCACCAGCAACCCCAGTCTGTTTAACATAAGCAACCATATTAAAATCTTTTTTAAAATCCAATAAATTATCTTCTGTACTCCAGAGTGCTCCTACTTGATTTGGCAGACCATTCGTAATAACGCCGACATCATCAACCACTTCGGAGGAATTATTAGATACTCCCAAATTTGTTGTAAAAATTCCATCTAGTGAGACTCTGTTTGGTATTGTCTCATCTGCTTGAACACTACTTGAAAATATTAAAAAATAAGCGAGTAAACACAACAAACTAAATCCTTTTATTAAATTACACTTCAATTAATAATCCCTCCTAATGGTTTCTTCACTTTCCTATTGTGGAATGAGTGACAACGTCCAAGTAAATCTACTATAGTAAGTTGGATGCGTCTGTTTGCTATTCACCAATTGGAACTTGCGCGATTGTCCAAGTAAAAGTGCTTTTGTAACTACCAGCTGAATTCCCGTCTGCAATATTCAAAGATGCACCAGAAAATTTAGAAATCCAAGTCCCGTATCCTTCACCGACATTGGCTGACATAACCGTTCCCACATCAAATCCTGAAACCGGATCTACGATACCAGAAATTGATTTAACAATTGACGGGGCTACAGAGGTATTATCTGTTCCCGCTTCAAGACTAACGGGAATTGTGATGTTAACTCCCTTGAGTGCGACATCCGCGCTTTTAAAGCTTGAGATATTTAAACTTAAATTCCAACCTGCTCCAGTTCCTCTTCGATCTGTAATTTGAGCATTTTTTTCATACCCATTTTCAATTTGGGTTGGTGTTAATGTGTCCATAAATTGACCGGATAATCCTTCCCCCTTAAAATCAAAACTAGGAACAGCGTCCAATGTTAGAAGGCCAGTTTGACCCGTTCCGTTGGGGTTTTCTGGATCTGTAATTTGCGGCGTAACTGGGCCAGCCTCCTCTTCCGTAAGTGCTTGTAATGTCGCAGTTCCTTCTGAAATTGCAGGTGTAACTGCCAAAGCCTCCTTACCTAAAAATAATGTTGATCCTACTAACATTGAAAATAAAATCGTTTTCTTCATCTTTCTTCCTCCTAAATAATATATATATAAATAAGAACAACTCGTTCTTATCTATCCCTATTTCTTCTCTTTCTTAAAAGTAATATCATAAGTAATAAAATAACTAGCCCAAACCAGATACAGGTGACTAAATAAATAATTTTTCGATTACTGATTTTGGTACTCGGTATTGCTTCATTTTGGACACCTTTTTTCTCTTTAGATGTAATTTCAAAATCCTCAGATAAACGCCACTTGTTTTTTTTATCTCTCGATTCTATCGTCAGTAGCATCTTATATTTACCTGGTTTAAGCTTGTTTTCCTCAATTTTGTCTGGCGCTTCATAAATACTATTAGGTGCGATGGAAATCCCTTCTTTTTTAAACTTTGCTATTTCTTTTCTATTCATATCTTGAATCGTTTTTTCAACAGAATAGAATGAAACTAACGACGGAGAAACATTAGAAATAGAAGAAATAATTGAAAAATAGCCACCATACGTACCTAGTTTAACTTTGTTTAATTGAAAATCTTTGGGCACTTTTTCCTCATTCATTCTTAATTGACAGCCAATAACCATAGAAAACTCGTTAGTAATTTGAACAGTCTTATTTAAAGACTGTACCAGTTGTTCATCTTTTTCTTCTCGAATATAAAATCCACCTAAAATAATCCCTGGAAACTCCTCCCTTGGTATAGATAATACAAAATCAACGTTTTTCTTTGTATGAGGTTCAATCGAGACCACTTGCTCTTTTGATACGAGTTTATCAAACTGATACTTTAGATTATCCGTATTCTTTAAATCCATACCAGAATAGTCAATCGTTCCATTCCTAGTTGTTTTAGCTGTATTGGGTGTGATTTTTATTTTTATTTTTTTGTCGCTACTGTTGTTTATTTGAATAGTTACTATTTGTTTTTCTCCTTTTGAAACAAGTAAATCAAAATAACTGACATTTTTATTTAGTTGGTTCTCAGGAATGATTGCTGTGGCACTATATGGAATTGCTTGATCTTCTTCAGCACAGACCGAAAGACCATAACCAGCAATTGTCATAAAAATCATCATGAATAAACTAATTTTTTTTACCATAAGAACTCCTCCTTAACAACTTTCTTTAAATTTATAACCAATCGAGCGCACCGTATAAATATAGTCTGAATTCCCAGCAATTTCTCGTAGTTTTTCTCTGACGTGCTTAGCAATAATTGACAAACGAACTGTATCTTTTTTCTCAAACGTTTCTTTTTCCCATATATTTTTTGCGATTTCTTCATAATTCACAACATGGCCTTTTTTATGGTACAAAGAATTAAAAAATTTAAATTCTAACCTTGTTAATTGAACTTGTTTTGAATCACCTATGCGCAGACTTCTTTCTTGTGAATTTATTTGAAAATTTAAGGGAGCCTCTATCGCCTCAGTTTGTTGATTCAATTCTTGGAAAAAAGAATAATTATTCGCTAAAATTGTTTTGATATTTGCTGGTGTAAATTTTGTTGTCAGAAAACCCATGACCCCTAAATTCAAATAGATGATTTGCTCGGAACAGGACAGACAATCCGACAAAACAAAGATAGGTACTTTAAAATTCTTACACAATGCTATAATCACTTCATATTTCAAATCATTCTCTACTTCATTCGAGTGATAGATAAGATAAATCTCCTCTTTATTTGGCTTGATATTTTTTAATTCCTTCTCTGAATAATGGTTACTTTCCGCAAAATATTCTTCTATTTCATCTTTATAAATACTATTCAAATTATTACCGATACAAATTATATTCACTTTCATTGGTTATATCCTTTCTCTAAAAAATACAATTCTTCTACAAACTTTGAGATATTGTTTAATTCAGTGTTCATAAAGTAATTTCTAATATAAAAAATCGGAATCTTCTGATTACTTTTCAGATAACGATTAGAGATAATCAATTGTGGGTTTTCTTCTAAACGATTAACAAAACGTATAGGAATTGTAATAAACTTTTGTAGTTTCTTCTCAATCCGAACTTTGTCCCTATCTCCAAGCGCACTGTAAACTAACACGCTAATTTTTTTATCTTTTTCTAAAAATATTTCTAAGAGAATTAATTGAAGATAGTCAACTGGTAAAGGCAGCTTTTCTCCAGTATTTCGTTCAAAGTATTTTGAAAAATCGGAAAATAACTTATTGATGTATTTCTCAATAGGTTTATCTAAATACTTTTTTTCAAAGTGATAGTAATAAAAAATTTCACTCTTTTTTATTTTTAAATAAAAATTTGCACCGAGATAGAAATATTCTTCTGGACTAAACTTTATGTCAAAAAATTGAGAAAGCTGATAAAGAATTGTATTCCCAATCAAAAAAGCTTCTTCCGATAAGATAGCTGGAGAAAGATAAGCGGAAACACTTAAAATTGTTTCAATTGTTAACAATTCATCAGTACTGATAAAAAAGTATAAACATTCTAATTCAACTTGATTATTCATCGCATCATTAAAAAAAATATATTTCCCTAACTGGGTTTCAAAATCTTTCAGCGTAAATAATCGATTAATTACTTCAAAGTGATTTTCTTTTGCTTGCAAACGAAAGTCATGCGCCATTCGGATTTTAGTAACATGTAAAAAATATAAAAAGTTTTCTAACGTATTCTGGGTAATATTAGGATAGATTTTTTGAAAATCTGTTTGTATTCGTTTTATTGATTCTTCAGAATATAGATCATCCGGTGCATTGCTACTAATTTTAAATAAAATGAAATAAAAATAGCGAATTTTTTCTTCATCACCTACTAAGAGATACTTTTTATTTTTTTTAATGATTTTCAGATAAAATCCATCCAAAATTCCTCTTAACTGCTTCATCGTTCGCTTGACTGAAGACTCACTAATAAATAATTTTTCAGTGTACTGTTCAATCGTCCGTTGCTTCCCATACAATAAATCTATAAGGATACGATAATATTGACTTCTTCTGAGAAAAACGGCAAAATAATAATCCAAAGTAAAACTTGGTTTTTTATGAAATGAATAACAATTATAACTTTCTATGTGAACACTTAAAGATTGATTCTTATCTATCACCGGAAGTATTTCTATAAATTTACGAAGTAATTCATACAGTGTCTGAACCGATAAATTTGTTATTTCATATAATTCTTCATATGTAAGCGATACTTTTTCACTGCTCGCAATGAATTTTAAAATATCATAAACATTTTTATCCTGTTTTTCTAAAAATTGTTCAAATTTTTCATATGTAATAAAATTTTTACTAATCTTAAAACTCCAATTCATATAAAAAAATTTTTTAATTAAATTACTATCTTTTCCACAAATAGTTTTACTTTATACAGTATATTCTATTCGCATAAAACTTTTGGCTCAAAAAATAGAAGAAAAATTATAAATTTTGAGCGGAAAACATGGAGGATAATATTTATGAGAGCTTTATTATCTGATTCTTTCCAAAGAAAATTAACAGTAATTGATTTTTTGTACGACAATCCTTATCAAAAATTAACAACCATCCAAGAGTACTTCCAATATAATCATACAACCTTGCTTAATGATTTAGCTGATTTGAACAGCATTATTTCTCCCTGTGAAATTATTAAAACTGCAAACCTAGAATATTTTTTACATTTTCCTAACAATACAAACATAGAATATGTATATAGTTGTTTTCTACAAGTGGCCCCTGAATTTAGGCTCCTACAGCAACTAATTTTCAACACCTATCCTTCGACTGAGGCGTTAGCAGAAGCACTATACGTCAGCAATTCAACAGTTAAGCGAATGATTACTCGTATCAATCAGATACTTTTAGAAAAGTTTAGCTTTAAAATTCAAACGTCACCACTTACTTTCAGTGGCGATGAAACGAAAATAATAAATTTTTTTATAGCATTCTTGAAAGAATCCTATGTGACATCTACTCAACTTCTTTCAAAAGAACAGAATATTTTTTTTAATCAACTATTTGAGGAGTCTTTACCTATTCTCAAATTTGCTGGAAACATTGATATCGATAAATTTAGTTTTTATGTCTATTCAATCGTGCTTAGATTTAAACAAGCAGGTAGTTTAGCATTCTTTCCTGAAAATAGACAACTTTATTCCAATCTTGCTGATTATTCTCATTTATTCGACCGCTACTTTTCTATCAAAACGGATACCTCTTTCTTTCATAGCTTAGAATCTATTTTCTTTAATGGTCATTATCTGAAATCTTATAAAGAGTTAGTTTTCTTATCTAAAGAAAATCAACAAGTACTTACAAGAAAGAGACAGATCGAGCAACTACTGGATTATCTAGCCACAGCATTAGCAATCAGTAATCCTAATTACCATGCAATAGTTCTTTATTTGTATAATCTTTCTGTTTCCGATTATGGAGAGGCTTTTATTCTTTTCCCAAAATATAAATTTTTCTTAGAAAATTTAACTCATCATTATCCTTATTTTTACGACAAATGTGTTCCTTTTCTAAAAAAAATACTTAATGATAAATCTATTGATAGATTTTATGAATTTATCTATCACTTAATTATTCGTTGGGATGAATTACAAGCCTCTTTAAATAAACTGCCTCCGAAAATGAAAACGGGTATCTATTTTTTTACAGATATTGAACATAATTTATTTATGAAAAAATTTTTTACTGAGCGTTTTAGGGATATCTTAGCAATTGACAACTTATTCACTTTAGATTCTTCTGTTGATTTAAAAGAAGTTGTAGCGTCCTATGATTTACTATTAACGAATATTCCAATTCCAGATGTGGTAGAACGAAACATCATCTGTTGCTCTTTATTTCCCACAAATGCTCAATTAGAAGAAATTGCCAGTTACTACTCTAAATGGTTAACCACCACTACTTAATTCAAACAAATTATTAATAAAAAGTTGCCATCATTCCAACGTTTATGGAACAATGGCAACTTTTTTAGATTCTGTACTTTCTGATGCTAATATATCTGAAAAATTTTATTTGTAAAAAGATAAAACAAATAACTATGTCTTCTTCAAATTTTCTGACAAAGCCCTAGCAAAAAACACTCCTATGCTCTCTATTTCCAGTTAGTTTTATTTAACTTTAAATAATCACTACGCGCTAAATAATCAAATAGCGGAGCTAATCCTGGTGAAAAATTTACTTCCTCAAACCGCTTAATAAATTGTACGCCTTTAATTTTATTTGGTTCGTTCAGCGTAACTTTTCCTTGGGCTTGTTTAGCAAAATAAAAATGTCCTTGCCAAACGATTGAATCAAAAACGAGTGGTCCAGTAAAAATTTCTTCAAGTTCAGTAATTTCCACTGCTAATTCTTCTTTCATTTCACGAATCGCACATTCCAGCGCTGATTCGCCAAGTTCTTGTTTTCCGCCAGGGAAATTCCAAGTGTCTGGCCGATCTTTTAAAATAAGAATTTCATCTGATTGATTTTTAAGAAGTACTCGCGAAAATTCTTTTTTCATTTCGTTTAACCCTCTTCTTCATTTTTTATTGAGAAGCCACACTTGGCAGCATAAAAATATAATGCAAAATACGATCCGCATACGATGGATTTTTTTCAAAGTCATTGACTTCTTCATTAACTAACTCCAAATCATCGGTAATCACTCCAGCAACGTCCATAAAGAGCATTTTACTTAGTACCTCTGAGTCATTAACTGTCCAAGCATAAACTGCTTTTTTCTGTTGGTCAGCTTTTAAAATGAAGGTATCATTCAACGTAGTAGCTTCCATTGTATACAAATCAGCTTGTGTTTCTGGAAAAGTGAAATTATAGGGCAAAATAAAACTAACTTTTACTTTTGATTTGGCTTTTTTAAACGCTTTGATCACATTGTAGTCGAGAGATTGAACCTGATGGTTATTCTTTATCAAAGGACGTTCATATTTTTCAATAAAGTTAGAAAGCGCACCTTGACTATCTTGTTTAGACGTTTTAATTTCTACTAGTAATTTTTGTTTGGCTTGGTTTGCTTTCGCTAAATAATCATCAAAACTGGCAATTGGTGCTTCTTGGCCATTTTCTTTAACAATCATTTTTGTTAATTCAGCCAACGTAAATTCTTGTGGCGTGCCATCAACGCCGGCGAGTTCTTTAAGGTTTGCATCATGCATCACAACAAATTGATGGTCTTTGGTTTCTTGAACATCAATTTCAATATAATCTGGTTTAAATTTAATGGTTCTTTCCATAGCAGGAATGGTATTTTGTACGCCATTACTATTGGTGACCCCTCGATGCGAAATAATCAAAGGTTTTGATTCTAATAGCCCTGTTAAGTAAACAGCGTTGAAAATTATATAGCCGCCAAAAATGGTGAATAGTCCTAGGCCCATTCCGATAGTCACTAATTTATTACGTTTCGTTTCTTTGTCAAAGGCAACTTTTGTCGTCGTTTCTGCTTGAACATTTAATTGTGTATATAAGAAATTAATCAGTAATACTGAAAGCCAAGCATTAGAGACAAACTGTAAAAATTGGACAACCGTTAAATTTAAAATACCACCTAGCAAGCTAATGGTGTCGCTCAAGGTATCTAACTTCAACTGTAGAAGATAAAGTAACACATAAATAACATACGTTGAAACAAATACCGCGATCGTCACAAATGCAATATTACGAATAATGAACCATAATCGTTTGTTTGTCATTGACCAACTAGCCTTAACTGCCTCGCCTGCTTTTTTTCTCTCCAAAATCATTAATGGAAGCGTGTAAATGAAACGAATAGCTAAATACCAGACTAATAACCCAAAAGCCAGTAGCCCCACCAAGTAAGGAATTCGTTGGGACAAAAATTCAACAATAAAATCTGGAATCACGAATTTCGTCAATAGATTACTTTGGAAAATTAGGTTACCAAAAGGGACAATGACAACAAAATAACCGAAAAAGAATAACCACGAACGGGCACCTTGCTTTTTAAGAACTTTAAAAGATGCCTTGGTAACTCCTTTAAAATGAAAGCGATGGTCTTGCCGTATTTGAAAAATCCCTAATAATAAAAAGGTAAACTGATAAAAAACTGCACCTAAAAAAAGTAACAACAAGAGAATTAATAACACCAGAGCAAGCGGCTTTTCTAACAGTAAATTCAGGTTATTAAACGAAAGATAAGGAATACCTTGAGTTTTTAGTGCGTTGGAAGTAGCCCAACTAAAAGCCCCACCCACCAATAATAATAAAACATTTAAAGTAAAAAATAACCATAAGTACTGCAAGATGTCTTTAAAAAATTGCCTTGTTCCATTTTTAAATGTTTGCCAAGCAGACATACAAACTCCTCCATTCTAAAAGTATCTGATTAAAGTTCTTCCATACGAATCCTAAATAAAACAACGGCAATCCAAATTGAAATAAATGATGGCAAAATAACAATAATGATTGCGACTGGCTCATTAATAGTTCCTTTTAACGTATTTTTTACTTCTGAAGAAACAATAAACTGATCAAAAATCACTTGATAAATAGTAACATAAATCAATACCCATTGAATATAATATTCAATTATTTTCATTAAAGCGATGGGTAAAACAATTTTTTTCGTCGTTAAATTCAATAAAAAATATAATAAAAGACTCGTACTGATGATAACGACTATCCCTAAAAGAAATAACGACTCTAACTTCTCCCCTATTACGCTTGCAACGCCTATTGTTAATAATAAATACATAGCTACCGAAATTAAGATGCTCACACTTAGCATAACAGAAAACAAAAGCAATGCTTTAAGAAAAAGCCACTTATCCACTCTTTTATTTCCAATCAATAAACCTAAAAGAATCACCGACAAAAGTAAAATCAATTCAATCATTCGTTCCTCCTTCCAAAACAAATGAAAATAAATTCATATGTTCAAATTTATTTTATCAAACCAAAATGAATTTGTAAAACATTTCACATGTTATTTAATAAACGACTATTACTAGAAAAAAGACAAGTTTCCTATAAAGGAAACTTGCCTTGTCTTTTTATTCTTTTTACTTCGTTATTTTTTGATAGTTTGCGAATAATTGATTCGCATCTCCTTCTCCATCAATTTTCTTGAGATGGCCGTTATCTATTTTAAACATAGATGGCACATGTAAAACTTTATTTTCTCGGATAAATGTTGACCATTCTTTCATGGTCTCTTTGTTGGTTAATTCTACATAGTAAACCTGTTTAGGTGCTTGCAGTAGTTTCTCGAAATCCTGACAATCTGAACAGTTTTTCTTTTTTAAAACAACATAAAATGTTTCGCCAGAGTGTTTTTTTTCTTGATACTCATTAAAACTTAATTCCTTTTTATGCGGAATAAATGTAAAACCTACCAACAAACTAAGTAACAAAATTAACAGACTGAACGAAATTTTTTTATTCATGTTTTTTCTTCCTTTTTAGTTTGTCTAATTTTTTCTTTTTTTATTTTTTGTTATGCCAAAGCTAATAGCCACTATAAGGACAATTAAACCTGCGATCATGTAAAGTGGATTTACTGTTGTATTAGTCATTGGTAAATGAATTCCTTTACTTGCTGATTTCCCAAAATTGACTGGGTTCGTTGGTGCTTGATGATTTGTAGGCGTCAACGGTTTTTTCGGTTTTAGCGGTTGTTTAGGTTCAGGTTTTTTTGGATCTTCTGGTGTTGGTGCAGGTGGTGTTACAGTTGGTTTGTTGGAATGTAACACGTCACCTTCGTTGCCAAAGTTTAAGTCCGCTTGGTTAGGAATCCCGCCTTGTTCAATATAAGGCGCTAATTCTTCGTCCGTTGCATCAGCTTTAATTTTAGTGGTGATAGTCATTGTGTACGTATGTCCAGCTAAGTATGAGTAGCTGTCATCTTTTTTATTCATTTCAAAAGTTACTTTGTTATTTTCTTGTGTTACTTTGCCATTAGCTGTAACATCTTTGCCATTTTCATCAGTGACTTTCACGTCTGTGATGTCTAACACTTTATTAATGTCATCTACCATGCTAGCTTGGGTCCATGTGCTGGTTTCGTTGCCAAAAGTTGTTTTGACATTCCATTTAAATTCTTGGTCACGGTTGGTTAAATCTAAATGTTCTTGACCTTCGATATCTTTTGTAATCGTTGGATCTTCTGGCGTTGGTGCAGGCGGTGTCACTGTTGGTTTGTTGGAATGTAACACGTCCCCTTCGTTGCCAAAGTTTAAGTCGGCTTGGTTGGGAATCCCGCCTTGTTCAATATAAGGCGCTAATTCTTCGTCCGTTGCGTCTGCTTTAATTTTAGTGGTAATGGTCATTGTGTATGTGTGACCAGATAAGTAGGTATAACTGTCGTCTTTTTTATTCATTGCAAAAGTTACTTTGTTATTTTCTTGTGTTACTGTGCCATTGGCTGTAACATCTTTGCCATTTTCATCAGTGACTTTCACGTCTGCAATGTCTAACACTTTATTAATGTCATCTACCATGCTAGCTTGGGTCCATGTGCTGGTTTCGTTACCGAAAGCTGTTTTGACATGCCAATCGAAACTATCTTCACGATTGGTTAAATCTAAGTGATCTTGATTTTCGATATCTTTTGTAATCGTTGGATCTTCTGGCGTTGGTGCAGGTGGTGTTACCGTTGGTTTGTTGGAATGCAACACGTCCCCTTCGTTGCCAAAGTTTAAGTCGGCTTGGTTGGGAATGCCACCTTGTTCAATATAAGGTGCTAATTCTTCATTGGTTGCGCCGTCTTTAATTTTAGTGGTAATAGTCATTGTGTACGTATGTCCAGCTAAGTAGGAGTAGCTGTCATCTTTTTTGTTCATTTCAAAAGTTACTTTGTTATTTTCTTGTGTTACTGTGCCATTGGCTGTAACATCTTTACCATTTTCATCAGTAACTTTCACGTCTGTGATGTCTAACACTTTATTAATGTCATCTACCATGCTGGCTTGGGTCCAAGTGCTTGTTTCGTTACCAAAAGCTGTTTTGACATTCCATTTAAATTCTTGGTCACGGTTGGTTAAATCTAAGTGATCTTGACCTTCTACGTCTTTAGTAATATTTGGATCTACTGGCGGCGGTGTTACAGTTGGTTTGTTGGAATGCAACACGTCCCCTTCATTGCCAAAGTTTAAGTCAGCTTGGTTGGGAATGCCGCCTTGTTGGATATAAGGCGCTAATTCTTCGTCCGTTGCGTCAGTTTTAATTTTAGTTGTAATAGTCATTGTGTATGTATGACCACTCAAATAGTCATAGCTGTCTGCTTGTTTGTTCATTTCAAAAGTTACTTTGTTATTTTCTTGTGTTACTTTGCCATTAGCTGTAACATCTTTACCATTTTCATCAGTGACAACGACTTTTTGGATATCTAATAATTGGTTAATATCATCTACTAAACTGGCTTGGGTCCAAGTACTTGTTTCATTGCCAAAGGCTGTTTTGACATGCCAATCGAAACTATCTTCACGATTGGTTAAATCTAAGTGCTCTTGATTTTCGATATCTTTTGTAATCGTTGGATCTTCTGGCGTCACGTCACACGCATGCGCATTGTCATTTTTAGGAATCGTCGCTTCTGGAAATTCCTTAGCAATTGTTCCTTGATTCATTGTCCCACTACTTACAAGGGTTGCTGCATCAATCGCTGTATTTTCTTTGACTTCGTAGTGAATGGTGATGTTTCCTACGTAACCTTCTGTACTAGTTGCTGAAATGGTTTGTCCGTTAATTTGAACAGGCACATCATTTCCAGCATCGTCCGTAGCGGTCGCCGATTGAATATCAAATTGATTGGCAATCGTTAATGAAGCTGTTGCTGGTGTCGATTGCGCCAGACGATCTTTGACAATTTGTTTTAATTGGGTTGTAAAATCATCAATAGATTGGCTTGTAATAAAATCTTCTGGTGTGCTAGATCCTTGTTGCAACTCTTGTTTTACAAAAGGACCCACTTCTGTTTTATACTTATCAAAGTATGAATTCACTGAACTTAAAGATTCGACACTTTCCCAATACGCATTAATCATTTCATAGCCTTGGTTAGTAATTTCTTGGTTTAACGCTAAAACTTCTGCTGCAGCACCTTGGTAGTCATTACTATATTCCACTGAGACTTGAAGAGGATGTCTTGGATCTGGATATTCATTGATTGAATCATTGGTATTGGTTTTATGCAAGTAACCATCTAAACGTGTATTAGCGACCCCATCTGTCACTAATAGGAAATACGTTTTTCGATTCGTTAAATCTCCGTGTGTTTGATTGTACGTATCTAAAGCGAGTTTCAATCCTGGGGCGGTTGGCGTACCACCATACGTCCGAACGTCTCCAAAACCAGAGACAAACTTGCTTTTATCATGGGTTAATTGAGTATCAACACGCACATTCATGTCATAATCAGCTGAATTAATTTTTGTCTTTCCATCAGGAAACATAAATTGTTTTCCGCCGCGATATGAAGCAAGCATCACGCGGTCTTGGTCAGACAAGCCTTTAACAACTTCATCAATCGCTTGTCTTACATGTGGAAAATTATCTGAAAAACTACCACTGGCATCTTCAACAACCACTAAATCAACCGGTTCCGTTTCACCCGCTTGAACTGGGAAAGCAGCTTGTCCTTCCAATATCCGTTTACAATCAGCCAGACTGTCGTCTTTTACTTTCACCGTATTGGTCATTCCTTCTATATCTCCTGCTTTAACCGCTCCTTCAGCTAAAGCCAATGTGGGACTGAAATTTCCCACAACTGTTCCAGCGACAATCACCATTGTCGATAATAATTTCGTTGCTTTCTTAAACATTTTAATCCTCCCTATTTTCTTTCGCTAGTGTTTGGGACACTTGCTTCTCTTTACTTCAACTACAGCTCCTTAAATCTTTCATCAAGTCGATGTGTCTCCTTGCTTTTGTGACACATCTCTTACTCAATTTCTGATTCTATCACCTTTATAGGCTAAAACTTGGCAGTATTCGGCTCTTGAAAACGTAAAATTTGTCTTTTAAAAATTAATTAAAAGACTATCCACTGACAAAGTTGGTTTTCACTTACTTTTTGCTACTTGATTCTTTTCAAGACTCTTTTTTTACACAAAAAAAGTAAAAGAACCTTTACAGTCCTTTTACTTAATTGTTAGATGCTATTCATAATTTTCTTAGTTTTGTTCTATAAGCTGAATAGTTTAGCCCGTTTATTTCAACAATATTTGACGTTAGTCAACCGTTTCGTTATAGTTAAAGAAAAGGCTTTTTGGTAGGAGTGAATACGATGAATGAGTGGCCCCATCAGTTAATGACGCTTTTAACCCCACTTTTTGAGCTATGTATTTTAGGACTGAATGTTTTTTCAATTATTGTTTTAGTTTGGGGTGTTTGTTTAGCAGGAAAAGATTTCATTAAAAGTGAACGACAAAATCAAAGCCGCTTTACCTTAACCAAAATGAATACGTTCATCAAAAACTTCCTTGGTAGCTACATTCTGTTAAGTTTAGAAATTTTAATTGCTGCTGATATTATTGAATCTATTGTTAAACCAACTTTTCAAGATATTTTGAAATTGGCAACCTTGGTGATCATTCGTACAGTTATTTCTTATTTCTTACATAAAGAAATTGAAGACACTATGACCGATATGGAACAACAAGAAAAAGAACCAGATACCCCCAAAAATTAGCGGGTACGCTGGTTCTTTTTTTATTTAATCGCTTTAAAATAATGAAGTGGTTCGTTAGACAAACGCTGCATTTTACGTTTTTTATCTTCAATAATTGCTAAAATCTCGTCTGAAAAATTTTCCAAAATAACACGGCCGCCTTTATAGGTGTGCCCACCCATTTCAGCAACTTCGCTGGCCGTCAAAATGACTTTACGATGCGCAATTTTTTTGAAAAATTCTTCAATTAAGTACGTCGGTAAGTAAAAATTATTTTGAGCAGAAAATGATTCCAAATAAATAAAATCATCGATGCTGATGAAACAATCATCCATCGATAAGTATTCAATTGACCTGTCTATATATAATTCACGCTTTTGTAAAATTTCTTTGACTTTTTTATTTAATAAATTCAATGATTCAATTTCTTTAACCAAATGTTCTAGTTCACGATAACGTACTTCTTTTCGCTCTTTGTAAGATGAATGTAAGGCGGCACTTGCTGTGACTATTAGCGCACCGACGATTACACCGACCATTCCGGCGATAAAAACAAACATATTTTTCCCCTCGCTCTTTTTCTAATTTTCCATTTTAGTATAACATAATCCAAAAGTTTCGGATAAAAAATGACACAAAATTTTTCAAGCGACTTCGTTGACCTTTATTGACCAAAGAGGTATACTTTTCATAGGCATTCAAAGTGCTTTATGATAGAATGACTTTAAAAGTTTCTTTATATAGGAGGATTTACTTATGAATTTAATTCCAACAGTTATTGAACAATCATCTCGCGGTGAACGTGCTTATGACATTTACTCTCGTTTATTAAAAGACCGCATCATTATGCTAAGCGGCCCTATCGATGATAATGTGGCAAACTCAGTGATTGCACAGTTATTATTCTTAGATGCCCAAGATTCAGAAAAAGATATTTACTTGTACATTAACTCTCCTGGTGGCAGCGTTTCTGCAGGCTTAGCGATTTTCGATACCATGAATTTCGTTAAAGCGGATGTCCAAACGATCGTATTAGGAATGGCGGCTTCAATGGGTAGCTTCTTATTAACAGCTGGTCAAAAAGGCAAACGTTTCGCTTTACCAAATGCGGAAATCATGATTCACCAACCACTTGGTGGCGCTCAAGGGCAAGCAACAGAAATTGAAATTGCTGCTCGTCACATTTTAGACACTCGTCAACGTTTAAATTCAATTTTAGCTGAACGAACTGGCCAACCAATTGAAGTGATTGAACGTGATACCGATCGTGATAACTATATGACTGCCGAACAAGCAAAAGAATATGGTTTAATCGATGAAGTAATGGAAAATAGTAGCGCCTTAAATTAAAAATAAAAAAAATGGAAACAGCGACCGTCGCTGTTTCCATTTTTTTATTTTTCAATGTATCCTCGTAATTCTTCTTCAGTGACACTTTCGTCAAAGATATGCTCACCAATGATGATCGTTGGTACAAATTGAATGTGCGCCGCATTGGCTTCAGCAATCACGGCGGAAACAAGCGTTGCATCTGTTTGTTCTTTTAAGCCAAGATTTTTTTCAGCATACGTCGCTACTTCTTCTAAGGTTAAGTTTCCCCATTCATCTTGCGTAGCAAACATTTTATGCAATGCTGACAGTGCTTGTTCAGGCGCTGAATAGTCAATGTAATGATGCATCACATTGCCGCGTTGTAAACTTTCTTTTTCTTTATCAAACAACTTAATGATACGTTCAACTTTACCACTTTTGACAAATTGTGCTAACAGTTCCTCAGACTCTTCAAACCATTTTCTGCAATAAGGACAGCGAACATTGATAAATTCTATCATTTTGATAGGGGCATTGCTCTCACCAATGTGAAGTCCTGTTTCTGTGTTAACTTTTGTTGCATCAATTACTGAAATATCCATAAAAAACCTCATCCTTTCAAACCTTTATTTCTCTTTTAGTATACCGTTTTTCAATAAAAAAATCATAAGACACGAATTCAAATTTTCTGAATTCGTGCCTCTGTTCACTTTTTTAACGATTAATCGAACGAGCCATTCTAGCAACAGTATGTCTTTTCCCACGTATCGCATCAGAAAGCTCTTTAATATTTTCAATACCAACTAAGCCCATATTGGCATCGCCAATATGTTGAATATCTACGCCTAAAATTTTATTTCTAATGCCGATAGTTTGGATAACTTCAGGTTGAGCACTTTCTTGTGAAGTTCCAATGGCACTCATAACTAATTTTCCTTTTGAATGTGCAAAATCCACAACTTCTTTGACTTGTTGATCAGTGATGCCCCAAACCGTGCCAACTGCTGGGACTAAGACAATATCAGCGCCCGCTTCAATAAATTGTTCAGCTGATTTTAAACTGACCACTGGTTCATCTACACCTGAACTGTGCATTTTTCCGGCAATAATGATGCCGTCAAAATGTTTTTTGGCTAAGGCCACGTTCTTAGCAATCAAGTCGTTGGTCACACCAGTTCCAGGATTACCTGTCAATAAGATAAAATCCAAACCCAGTTCATTGGCTTTTTTGAAAGTAGCTGCTGATGCTTTTCTACCTGGTTCGATTGAAACTCTTGTTGAAGCTAAGTCTAAATTTTCATCAACAGGTTCGACATTCATGCCAATCGGTAAACCGACTAGTTCTTTCAAACGATGAACAACCTCATCATTAGGGACACATGTTTCCGCAGTATATTGCCCTTCATAAGCGGCTACTACAATCGGTTGATTAACATCGAAAACATTCAATAAAATCATGTCTGCGCCATATGCTTTTGACATTTCCGCACAAGTGATATCACCTGCTACGGATGGATGAACTACCACATTTTCCGATAAAATTACGCGCCCTTCGCTCGCTTTAATACTCTGAAACAGCTCTTCTTTTGACATCCGTTTGATTTCTGATGCATTTGCACTAATTAATCGTTGAACCATTTTGACCCCTCCAATAGTTTTTAATGTTTTAGTTAAAAACAGCAATAAGTAATCGCTTGCATTTCATTACATGCAACATTCGTGCCAACATCGTTTCTTTAAAACACAGGTCAACACTACATTTCAGCGCTACACACTTTTTGCACACTTTAATTTTTTTTACACGCTTAAAGAAAAAGTGAAGGATAGCACTTCAAACGGAAATGTTATTCTTCACTTCTGGAGCAGAAAAGTTACGCACTTTTTTCTCGTAATTTTTCTGCAAATTCATTAATTTTTCGAATACGATGATTAATACCTGACTTAGAAATAGCTCCTGAAGGAATCATTTCCCCTAGTTCTTTGAGACTAACTTCCGGATACTCTAACCGTAATTCTGCGATTTCCTGAAGTTTCTCCGGTAATGACGTCAGCCCTACTGTACTTTCAATAAATTGAATATTTTCAATTTGTTTTGAAGCCGCATCAATGGTTTTATTTAAATTCGCTGTTTCGCAATTCACTAAACGATTTACTGAATTCCGCATATCACGGACAATCCGGACATCTTCAAATTTCAACATAGAGTTCGTGGCACCAATTAACGTTAAAAAGTCGGCAATTTTTTCAGCACCTTTTAAATAACAAATATACCCGTTTCGGCGTCCCAATGTTCGAGCGTTTAAGTCATAGTAATTCAACATCTTACAAATATCATTATTGTGTTCTTCATAAATTGAAAAAATTTCTAAATGATAGCGACTTGTTTCCGGATTATTAACTGAGCCAGAAGCCATAAAGGCCCCGCGTAAATAGGAACGCATTTTTTGTGCGTTACCCATGATTTCATTTGACACATTGCCATTAAAAACGACCCCATCCATAATATCCAAATCAGCTAGAATTTTTTGTGTATCTTGTTTTAGACGCACAATGTAAACATTATTTTTCTTTAGTTTCATTTTTTTACGAACTAATAATTCTGCTTGTGCATGGTAATGATCTTTCAGCAATGAATACATTCGACGAGCAATTGCAGCATTTTCCGTTTGTACATTCAAGACAAACTGTTGATTAACTAAGCTAAGTGAGCCGTTCATCCGAATTAATGCTGCTAATTCTGCTTTCGCGTGTTCTCGATGGACTTCTAAACCAGTCAACTCTTTTTTGACATCCGAGGCAAAAGACATCTAAGCTCCTCCTCTCTTGATTCTTTTGATTAATTAATATTTCGTTCCAAATACGATACGGAAAAGTTCTTCAACAACTTTTTCCCCATCATGAAAAACTCCGCCATCTCTTAATTCTAAAAAGTCTGTCGAAATAACTCGGCATCCTTCTTCACGTAATCCTTGAAAATCATGCTTTACTTGAACCAAATATTCATCATAAATTTCAGGATCCATGTAATTTTCTGGTACTTTTTCTGTGTTAACCAGCACTGTATCAACAAACTGCGCTTGTAGATGCTCGTTTAAGACACGAACATGATCTGCATCCGTAAAATGTTCCGTTTCCCCTTTTTGGGTCATGATGTTACAAATATAGACTACTTCGGCTGCCGTTTGTTTGATGGCTTCACCAATTTCTGTAATAACTAAATTAGGCAAAATACTTGTAAAAAGACTCCCTGGCCCTAACACGACCATGTCTGCTTCTTCAATTGCTTTGACGACTTTACGCGCAGCTCTTGGCTGCTCTTCTCCGTGTGTATTTGTTACAAACACATGGTCAATCGTCTTGCGATCCAGTGCAATTTTTGATTCTCCCACCGCCACTGAGCCATCTTTAAATACAGCATGTAACGTTAATGGCCGTTCTGATGATGGATAAATCCGTCCATCAACATGCATCATTTTTGAAAGCAATTGAATCGCTTCATACGTACTTCCTCTCATTTCTGAGACAGCAGCAATGATTAAATTACCGATTGCATGATTGGCAAAATGACTATCTGATTTATCAAAACGATATTGAAAAATATCTTCATATAATTGTGGCATATCTGACAATGCCACTAAAACATTTCTTAAATCTCCCGGAGGTGTCATGTTATTAATAGAGGAACGAAGCTCGCCACTACTACCGCCATCATCAGCGACCGTTACGACGGCAGTAATATCAACACTTTGATTTCTTAAACTTTTCAAAATTACTGGCAAGCCTGTTCCACCACCAACAACCACGATCTTCGGTTTACGAATTCGATAGGTTTTCATTAAGAGCGATTAACCGTTTCTTTTCTTTTTAAGCGGTCGCGGTGGGTAATATTTACATGGTAATCTTCCTCTTTTAATTCAGCGCCAACACGTTCTGTCAATGCAACAGAGCGATGTTGTCCGCCAGTACAGCCAATTGCAATGGTGACGCTACTTTTACCTTCTTTTTTATATCCAGGTAAGACTGTTCGCAGTAAATCGATAAATTTTGTATAAAATTCATCTGTTTCTGGGAAGCCCATCACATAATCATAAACAGGTTGATCCATTCCAGTTAACGGTCGTAGTTCATCAATATAATGGGGGTTAGGTAAAAAGCGAACATCCATAACGATATCTGCATCAATCGGCAAACCATATTTAAAGCCGAAGGACACCATTTCCACTCGAAATTCGTGTGTCTCTCTCGTTGCTAGTTCTTTATTCAAACGTTCCCGCAATTGACGAGGGGACAAGTCCGTGGTATCAATAACCAACTGAGCATCCGCCTTGATTTCTTCCAGCATTGCACGTTCTTTACGAATACCTTCTGTCACTAAACCATCCATCGCCATTGGATGCGCACGCCGTGTCTCTTTATAACGAGAAACTAACTCTTCATCGGTGGCATCTAAAAATAAAATCGTTGTATCAATAAAATTAGTATTTTCAAGTTCGACTAACATATCCTGAATTTCTCTAAAGAAGGTCCGTGAACGTAAATCGATCACTAACGCAATCTTGGTAACTTTTCCAGATTCTTTAATTAATTCCCAAAATTTTGGGATTAAGCTTGGTGGTAAATTGTCGATACAGAAATAGCCCATGTCTTCAAAGCTTTGAACAGCGACTGTTTTTCCAGCGCCACTCATTCCTGTAATAATAACCAGTTGTAAATTTTCTGGCATATTCAACACTCCCTTCACTTGCATCACTATATTATAACACCCCGGGCGTATCAAAGAAAGCTTTTCAATCATTCTTATAAAGATTTCTATTCTTTCATAGAAAAACAGCATTGACATTTTTGTCAATGCTGTTTTAATTGCTGAATTATACTATATAACTCTGTGTTATTTTAATACAAACTCAATTTCTGTTTTATCAGTAAAATTAGCTTCAAACTCAAATTGTTTTACTTGTTCATTCACGGCTAACTTTTTCGTAATGTGTTCTTTAATTTGTTCATTTGTAGCTGTTTTGATTGACAATCCATCTAAAAGAGTCATGATTTTGTCTTGTGCTGCCTTACCTTCTAATTCTAAATCAGCAAATTCATCTTCATACGTTGCTTCAATTGTCCCGTTCGATTTTATTTCATAGGTGAATTCAATTTCATTTTCATCGTATTCGATTTCTACGTCAATCTCTTGAAGACTGGCAACAGTCGGTGTCGGTGTGTTTAGTTCATTGTCTGCTGTTTCATGGTCCCCGCCAACTTCAGGAGTTACGGTTTCCCACTTAAAGGTACCAATTTTAGCTGTTGCTAGATAGGGATTATTAATGGTAATGACTTTCAATTGAAGGTCTGAATGGTTGGCGATATCTGTTAAAATACCCAGAGCCTGATATGTATTTTGTGTAAAACGTGTCGCAATATTTTGCGCATCAATTGTGGAATAGCCTAATATTTCCCAGGTGATTTGTTGCTTTAATTCCTGATGAACGGCTTGTACTGTCGCCGGCTCCAATTGAATGCCCGTTGCTTCTTTTAAGTCTTTCTTGGTAAAACTCATTACTTTTTCATGGTCTGATTGTGAAATTAAAGTCGCTGCTTCCATTGTGTTACTATGTACAAAAGGTGTGATTCCGATAGCTAAGACCATTCCTGCTGTTAATAAACTTGTTGTTATTTTTTTGTTTTTCATTTAAGACTTCCCTTCGTGTTCATTGTTATTTTGTTAACAAACATAGTATATCTTTTAATTACACATTAAGTCAACATTTATTTTTAATTTTTATTAAAAAATATTTGTTATTTTATAATAAAAGAACCTTGTTTCCCATAAAAACAAGGTTCTTTATTTAATCATTAATGTTTATTTCAGAACACGTTTTAAATAATATCCTGTGTAACTGTCTTTGACTTTAGCAACTTCTTCTGGTGTTCCTGTCGCCACGATCGTCCCACCACCGTCGCCACCTTCTGGCCCTAGATCAATCACATGATCCGCAGATTTGATGACATCCAAGTTATGTTCAATCACTAAAACGGTATTGCCCGCTTCCACTAAACGCTCTAATACTAGAAGCAACCGCGCAATATCATCGGTATGCAAGCCTGTTGTTGGCTCATCCAGAATATAAAAGTTTTTCCCATTAGAATTTTTATGAAGTTCACTCGCTAGCTTCATCCGCTGTGCTTCCCCACCAGATAAAGTAGTTGCTGGCTGCCCCAATGTCACATAGCCTAAGCCTACATCCACAATTGTTTGCAATTTACGATGAATTTTAGGGATATGTTTGAAAAATTCTACGGCATCTTCCACCGTCATATCTAAAATATCAGAAATGTTTTTGCCTTTATAATGAACTTCTAACGTCTCAGAATTATAACGTTTGCCATGACAAACTTCGCAAGGCACATAGACATCAGGTAAAAAGTGCATTTCAATTTTGATGATACCATCCCCGCGACAAGCTTCACAACGGCCACCTTTGACGTTAAAACTAAAGCGACCTTTTTTATAGCCACGAACCTTGGCTTCATTTGTTTGGGCAAACAAATCGCGAATGTCATCAAAAACACTAGTATAAGTCGCTGGATTACTTCTTGGTGTTCGGCCAATCGGACTTTGATCAATGTCAACAATCTTTTCAATGGCTTCATAACCAGTGATACTTTTGTGTTTCCCAGGTTTATTGGAATTACGATTTAATTTTTGGGCCAGTGCTTTTTTCAAAATTTGATTGACTAAAGTACTTTTCCCTGAACCTGAAACACCTGTGACAGCAACAAATTCACCGAGCGGAAATTCAACACTGACATTTTTTAAATTATTTTCACTGGCACCAGTGACTTTGATCGCTTTGCCATTACCTTTGCGACGTTCTTTTGGTACAGGAATCACTTTTTTCCCAGAAAGATATTGTCCGGTCAATGAATGCGGATTTTTAGCAACCTCTTCCGGCGTACCAGCGGCTACAATTTCACCGCCCAGATGTCCAGCGCCAGGTCCCACATCAATCAAGTAATCCGAAGCCATCATTGTATCTTCATCGTGTTCCACCACAATTAATGTATTGCCTAAGTCCCGCATTTTTTTCAATGAGTCAATCAAGCGATCGTTATCTCGTTGATGCAAACCAATTGATGGTTCATCTAAAATGTAAAGGACGCCTGATAAGTTTGAGCCAATTTGTGTTGCTAAGCGAATTCTTTGTGCTTCTCCGCCAGAAAGTGTACCAGCAGCTCGACTTAAGGTTAAGTAATCTAAACCGACATTTTTTAAGAAGGTTAACCGATCTTCGACTTCTTTTAAAATTGGCCGAGCAATCGTTGTTTCTTGTTCAGATAAAGATACACCTTCAAAAAATTGGACCGCATTTTTTATTGCTAATTCACTGACTTCACCAATGTGCGTGCCATTGATTTTTACAGCTAAAGCTTGCGGATTCAAACGATATCCATGACAGCTTCGACAAGTCAATTCTGTCATGTATAACCGCATTTGATCTCGTGTAAAATCGCTATTTGTTTCATGGTAACGTCGTTTAATATTTTTTAAAATCCCTTCAAATGGCACTTCCACATCACGAACACCACCAAAGTCATTTTCATAATGAAAATGAAAGTTTTTCTCGCCAGAACCATTTAAAATAATTTCTTGTTGCTCTGCAGGTAATTCTTCAAACGGCGTATCCATATCAATCCCAAAACTGGTGGCTGCTTGCTCCAACATTTGTGGATAATATTGGGAACTAATAGGGTTCCACGGAACAATGGCTCCTTCTCTCAAGGTTTTAGTGGGATCTGGAATCACTAAGTCTTTGTCCACTTCTAATTTAACACCTAAACCATCACAATCGGGACAAGCGCCAAATGGTGCATTAAATGAAAACAAGCGCGGTTCCAATTCACCGACTGTGAACCCACAATAAGGACAAGCATAATGTTCACTAAACAACATTTCTTCTTGACCAATCACATCAACAATTGCGTAACCTTCAGCTAAACGCAAAGCCGCTTCAAACGAATCAAACAAGCGAGAGCGAATGCCTTCTTTCACAACGATACGGTCAATCACAATCGCAATATCATGTTTTTTATTTTTTTCAAGTTCTGGTGCCTCACTAACATCATAGGTTTCACCATCCACCCGCATTCTGACATACCCTTCACGTTGGATCATTTCAAACACTTTTTTATGTTGGCCTTTTTTCTTGACCACAACAGGCGCCAAAATTTGAATTTTTGTTCGCTCTGGTAGCTCTAAGACTTTATCAACCATCTGTTCAACAGACTGACTGGTAATTTCAATATGATCGTTAGGACAAATTGGATGACCTACCCGAGCAAATAACAATCGTAAATAATCATTGATTTCTGTGACCGTCCCTACTGTTGAGCGTGGGTTTTTACTTGTCGTCTTTTGATCAATTGAAATAGCTGGACTTAAACCATCGATGCTGTCAACATCTGGTTTATCCATCTGTCCCAAAAATTGTCGCGCATAAGCAGAGAGACTCTCTACATAACGTCGTTGCCCTTCTGCGTAAAGCGTATCAAATGCTAATGAACTTTTACCAGAACCAGATAGTCCAGTTACAACAACCATTTTGTCACGAGGAATCGTGACATCAATATTTTTTAAGTTATGGGCGCGTGCACCATGAATCACAATTTTATCATTTGCCATATATGTTCTCCTTTTACTAAATCTCTTACGTCAAATCATTTCAAGTCATTCTATAGAGAAAAGATTAGTAAAAGATACGATGGTTCATCGTATCTTTTACTTAATCCGTTGGTTGACTTATTTGGCAGCTTTCAATTCAAGAATGGTATCTCGTAATGTGGCTGCAGTTTCGAAGTCTAATGCTTTGGCTGCATCTTTCATTTCTCTTTCAAGTTTCATTAATAAATCAGCTTTTTCTTGTCTTGATAAATCTTCATATGATTTATCCAATTGAACCACTGTTTCATCTTTATCAGCTGTTTTGGAAATAGAAATCAAATCACGAATTTCTTTAATAATTGTTTTTGGTTCAATGCCATGTTCTTCATTATATGCTTCTTGGATTGCCCGACGTCGTGCCGTTTCATCCATAGCTCGTTGCATCGAATCGGTGATTTTATCTGCATACATAATGACTTTTCCTTCGGCGTTCCGGGCAGCCCGTCCCATCGTTTGCACTAACGAGCGTTCACTACGTAAGAAGCCTTCTTTATCCGCATCTAGAATCGCAATTAAGGAAACTTCTGGCACATCGATTCCTTCACGTAATAAGTTAATACCTATTAGAATATCAAATTCGCCTAATCGTAAATCGCGAATGATCTCCGTTCTTTCCAGTGTTTTTATATCACTATGCAAATATTTAACTTTTAAGCCTAATTCTTTGAAATAGTCGGTTAAATCTTCGGCCATTTTCTTCGTTAAGGTTGTGACAAACACCCGCTGATCTTTTTCGATCCGTTCATGAATTTCGCCCACCAAGTCATCAATTTGACCCATAATTGGGCGAATTTCTACTTCTGGATCTAGTAAACCTGTTGGTCGAATGATTTGTTGAACAACAGTCTCTGTTTGTTCCATTTCATAAGGTCCTGGTGTTGCCGATACATAAACAATTTGGTTTACATGTTGTTCAAATTCTTCTAAACGAAGCGGTCGGTTATCAAGTGCACTTGGTAAACGGAAACCATAGTCCACTAACATTTGTTTCCGTGCTCGGTCGCCATTATACATCCCTCTAATTTGCGGCATTGTTACATGAGACTCATCGATTACAAGTAAGAAGTCATCTGGGAAAAAGTCCAACAGCGTATATGGCGGCTCCCCTTCTTGGCGACCATCCATATGTCGAGAGTAATTTTCAATCCCTGACGTGTAGCCCATCTCTCTCATCATCTCAATATCATAGTTGGTTCGCTGTTCCAAACGTTGGGCTTCCAATAATTTGTTTTCACTGCGAAGCACTTTCAAACGTGCCTCTAATTCTTCTTGGATCTGCGAAATGGCGTGTTCCATATGTTCTTCGTTCGTCACAAAGTGTGTTGCTGGAAAAATAGCGACATGCTCTGTTTCGCCGACAATTTCACCAGTTAACGCATCTACTTCACGAATTCGATCAATTTCGTCTCCGAAAAATTCAACACGTAGCGCATGCTCATCCCGTGAAGCTGGGAATATCTCAACCACATCACCGCGGACACGAAAACGCCCCCGTTGAAAATCAATATCATTTCGTTCAAATTGAATATCGACTAAACTTTTTAGTAACTCATTACGATCCATTTCCATTCCCACACGTAATGAAACAACTTGTTGACTGTATTCCCGCGGATCCCCTAAACCAAAAATACAAGAAACTGACGCTACCACGATGACATCGTTTCGTTCCAATAAAGAACTTGTCGCTGAATGGCGTAGTTTATCAATTTCATCATTAATACTGGAATCTTTTTCAATATATGTATCACTTGAGGGTACATATGCTTCTGGTTGATAATAATCATAGTAACTGACAAAATACTCGACCGCATTATCTGGGAAAAATTCTTTAAATTCCCCGTATAATTGTCCAGCTAGTGTTTTATTATGTGCAATCACTAATGTTGGTTTGTTCACTTCTTGAATCACATTAGAGATTGTAAATGTTTTACCTGTTCCGGTCGCTCCAAGTAAAATTTGAGCTTTTTCTCCACCTTTGACACCGTCAACTAGTTCAGCAATAGCGGCTGGCTGATCTCCGGCAGGCTCATATTTAGAAGCCAAATGAAAGGTATTGGAAGTTTCTCTTTCGATCATTTATAACTCCCCCTCAAAGTGTCTAATTTCTCTTAAATTATCGGCCCATTCTGGCAGAATGTCCACTTATTAGTTTAACATACCGAACATATTTTCGCCACTTTTGCTGTTTCGGACTTCAACTGATCTTAATCTTTTGTTCTTAATTCCGATGTTACATTTTATAACATGTAATGTAAGGAAATTAGAGTTTTTTTCTCTTTTTAGCATTCAAATACTTGTCAGCTTCCTATTTCTTACTATATAATTGTTCAATATGCAAAACTAGGAGGTATTTTATGAAAAGGAAACACTTTTTACTTTCTTTCTTTGTGATGATGGTAACTCTGCTAACATTCATTAGTGGCACTTCAGCACATGCAGAAGGAAAGAAATATACAATCGGAACGGATTTAACATTCGCCCCTTTTGAATTCCAAGACTCAAAAGGAAAATACATTGGTATTGACGTTGATTTATTAGATGCGATTGCCAAAGATCAAGGTTTTGAAGTGGATTTAAAACCATTAGGCTTCGATAGTGCAGTCCAAGCGATTCAATCTAAACAAATTGATGGCATGATTGCTGGAATGAGTATTACGGATGAGCGAAAAAAATCCTTTGATTTTTCAGATCCATACTTCGATAGCGGTTTACAATTAGCGGTTAAAAAAGGAAATGACAAAATTAAATCATATGATGACTTAAAAGGCAAAACGGTTGCGGCTAAAGTTGGAACTGAAAGTGCCAATTTCCTTGAAAAAAATAAAGAGAAATATGACTACACCATCAAAAATTTTGACGATGCAACGGGTCTTTATAAAGCCTTAGAAAACGGCGAAGCGGATGCAATCGTTGATGATTATCCTGTATTGGGCTACGCAGTTAAAAATGGTCAAAAATTACAATTAGTTGGCGATAAAGAAACAGGCAGTTCTTATGGTTTCGCAGTGAAAAAAGGCCAAAACCCTGAATTAATCAAAAAGTTCAACGCTGGTTTGAAAAATCTTAAAGACAATGGTACTTATGATAAAATTTTAAACAACTACTTAGCGACAGGCGATGAAACAAATACACAAGACGCTGGCGAACAGATGAAAAAAATCACTCCTAAAAAAGAGAAATATGTGATTGCTAGCGATTCTACATTTGCTCCGTTTGAGTTCCAAAATGCTCAAGGCGATTATGTCGGAATTGATGTTGATTTAGTCAAACGTGCAGCTGAATTGCAAGGTTTTACTGTTGAATTTAAATTTATTGGTTTTAGTTCTGCTGTCCAAGCTGTTGAATCTGGTCAAGCAGATGGGATGGTTGCAGGCATGACGATTACGGATGATCGTAAAAAAGCCTTCGACTTCTCTGTTCCTTACTTTGATAGCGGCATTCAAATTGCGGTCAAAAAAGGCAATGACAAAATTAAATCGTATGATGATTTAAAAGGCAAAAAAGTCGGCGTAAAAATTGGTACTGAAAGTGCTGATTTCTTAGAAAAAAATAAAAAGAAATATGATTACTCAATTAAGTATTTAGACACAACTGATGCATTATACAGTGCATTAGAAATTGGCGAAGTTGATGCCATGATGGATGATTATCCTGTCATTGGCTATGGGGTTGCGCAAAATCAACCACTAGCGACACCAATTCCTCGTGAAAAAGGTGGTTCTTACGGTTTTGCTGTCAAAAAAGGGCAAAATCCTGAACTACTTGAAATGTTTAACGAAGGCTTAAAAGAAATGAAACGTACAGGTGAATACGATAAAATTATCGGCACTTACGTAAAAGATGGCAACGAAGCCAAAGAAGAAACAGCTGACGAATCTACGTTTGTTGGCTTCATGCAAAACAACTGGAAACAATTGTTACACGGTTTATGGATGACGATTCTATTAACGTTGATTTCCTTCGTACTTGCTTTAATTGTCGGCGTTATTTTCGGATTATTCAGCGTTTCACCAATCAAAGCATTACGTGTACTTTCAACCATTTATGTTGATTTAATTCGCGGAATTCCTTTGATGGTCTTAGCGTTCTTCATCTATTTCGGATTACCTGGTGTGCTTGGCTTTAATATCCCGGTCTTCATTGCTGGAATTATCACATTAACTTTAAATGCCAGTGCCTATATCTCTGAAATTGTGCGCGGCGGAATCAAAGCTGTTCCAGTTGGCCAAATGGAAGCTTCAAGAAGTTTAGGTCTTTCCTATAATCGGACAATGCAAAAAATTATTTTACCACAAGCGATTCGCATTATGATTCCTTCATTCATTAACCAATTTGTTATTTCATTGAAAGATACAACTATCCTTTCAGCAATTGGCTTAATCGAACTACTACAAACAGGAAAAATTATTGTTGCTCGGACATTACAAAGTACAATGGTTTACTTCGTTATTGCGTTAATCTACTTAATTTTAATTACTAGTTTAACTAAATTAGCGAAAAACCTTGAAAAGAAGGTGAACTAATATGACTGAAAAAATCTTAGTTGAACATTTAGTAAAAAAATATGGTGACAACACGGTCTTAAACGACATTAATGTTTCTATTAACGAAGGCGACGTAGTCTGCGTCATCGGTCCTTCTGGTTCTGGTAAAAGTACTTTTTTACGTTGCTTGAATCAATTAGAAGAAGCTTCTAGCGGAGACATTATTATTGATGGTGCGAACTTGACAGATAAAAATACGGACATCAACCAAGTCCGTCAACATATCGGCATGGTTTTCCAACATTTCAATTTGTTTCCACATTTATCTATTTTAGAAAACATTGTTTTAGCACCAACCGATTTAGGTCGCTTGTCAAAAGACGAAGCGGAGAAAAAAGCGTTAGAACTTTTAGAACGTGTTGGGTTGGCAGATAAAAAAGATGCCTATCCAGATTCTTTATCTGGTGGTCAAAAACAACGTGTCGCAATTGCACGTGCGTTAGCGATGAATCCTGATATTATGCTTTTCGATGAGCCAACATCAGCTCTTGATCCAGAAATGGTTGGCGATGTTCTTGGTGTAATGAAAGATTTAGCAAAACAAGGAATGACAATGGTCATAGTTACTCACGAAATGGGCTTTGCAAAAGAAGTGGCTAACCGAGTAATGTTCATTGATGGCGGTAACTTCCTAGAAGATGGTTCGCCAGAGCAAGTCTTTGAAAATCCTCAAAACCCTCGAACAAAAGATTTCTTAGATAAAGTATTAAATATTTAAACAAAAGCACTTGGCGCGCGCTAGCGCCCAAGTGCTTTATTTTATGGTTAAATTGTTTCCGTGACAGAGACAGATTGAACGTTCCCTTTTTCTTTTAAGAGATGGTGCAAGTTGGAATGCCAGAAATCTTCTTTGCCTACATAAGAAATCTTTGCTGTCACTGCCTCTTGTTCGGATTCCAAAGTCAATTCTACTAAGCGCTCCCCTTTTTCTAAAGAAGCTTGAAGTTGTTCATGCAGTCGGCTTTCTTTAATCATGGGTTCCTTCATTTTTACGATAAGCTGCAATCGTTTTAGAGGAGTTTTTCGTTTAAAATGGGCCAGAGCTAATACTAGCAAAGTCGCCACGAGATTGATAAACGCAATGGTTAAAAAGCCCATCCCAATGACTAAACCAATAATAGTAACATTCCACATCATTACTGCTGTCGTTAACCCAGAGACTTTCCTTTCTCTAAAAACGATAATCCCCGCACCGAGAAAGCCTACCCCACTAATCACTTGGGCGCCATATCGTGTAATATCCATAGAAATAATGGACGCCAAGGCGCTATTTTGTTTCACCACATCAACTAAAATATCCACCGATTGAATCTGTAAAATGGAAATCGTACAGGAGGCCAAACATAAAATGGCATTACTACTAATACCGAAGCCTTTTCTTTTAATACTTCTTTCTAACCCAATCAAAGCTCCAAAAACCACGGCTAGAGCCATCCGAATGACAACGTCTGTGAGAGAAAGTTCAATCATTTTTAAAGAATTCATCGCTTTCTCTCCTTTCTTGCAAGTGACTATTTGGCTTATTTTGTATTAACTAATAAACGCAAGCCATTAAAAATGACCACTAAGGTACTTCCTTCATGAATAAGTACGCTAAATGCGATATTCGCAATACCTAAAAAGTTCAAGATAATTAACGTTGCTACCACTAACATTGAAAAAACAATATTTTGCTGCACAATTTTATTCAAGCGTTTTGAGACACGGTGAGCATAGCCTAATTTAGAAAGATCATTTTTCATCACTACCACGTCTGCAACATCGATAGCAATGTCTGTACCATCCCCCATTGCCACTCCGATATCAGCATTCACTAAAGCCGGTGCATCATTAATGCCATCACCAACCATCCCTGTCATTCCTACTTCGCGTTTTAATTGATCAACAATCGCTGATTTTTCCTCAGGCAAAACATTAGCATAAACTTGGTCCACGCCTACTAAGCGGCCAACTGCTTCACCCGTAAGTTTTGCATCTCCTGTAATCATTGTTGTTTCAATATTCTGTGACTTGAAATAGTGAATGGCGTTCATTGCTTCTTCATTAGGAACATCCATCAATGCCACTAAACCAATCACTTGTTCATTTTCGGCAAAGTACACTACCGTTTTGCCTTCACTCGCTAATTTCGTTGTTTGCTTCTCAATGATTGTTGGCACTTGTTCGAAACTAGATGGTTTACCAATTCTAAAAGTTGTGTCTGCAATGGTCGTTACTAAACCCACCCCAACAATATTTTCTACTTCTAAATTTAAAGCCGTTGTTTCTGCTTCAAAGCGATTAACAATCGCCGTCGCCAATGGATGATTGGATTTTTTCTCCATATTTGTTAAAACAGCTACTAATTCGTCTTGGCGATCTTCTAAGCCATCAACAAAAAGATAATCTGTTACCTCAGGTTTGCCTTTTGTTAGCGTGCCTGTTTTATCAAAAGCGAGTGCTTTCACTTCAGCTAAATTTGATAAGAATGAGCCACCTTTAAACAAAACGCCTTGTTTCGCTAAATTGGAAATTCCTGATAAAGTTGCCGGAACGGCACTCGCTGCTAAAGCACAAGGTGAGGCAGCAATTAAGAAGACCAAGCCTCTGTAAAAACTTTCAGCCCAAGTCAATTGGAAAAGTAATGCGCCACCTAAAACAATTAGTGGAAAAACTGCTAAAACTAGTGTGACATATTTTGGTTCAAATCGTTTAATTTTGCTTGCAATTTCTGATTGATTTTCTTGTGATTGGTTCACGAGCTGTACGATTTTTGCAAAAACTGTTTCTGAACTATCTTTCGTTACTTCAACAACAATTGTGCCTGAACCGTTCATGGTACTACCAAAAACTGGGTCCCCACTATTTTTTTCTTTGGGAATACTTTCCCCATTAATAGATGATTCATCCACAGCGGTACTTCCTTCAATCACGACGCCATCTGTCGGGATTTGCGCACCATTGAGGACTTGCACGCGGTCACCAATCTTCAATTGTTCAACTGACACAGTTTGAATTGAGCCGTCGTCTGTTATCAAGCGAGCTTCTGTTGGATTTAAATTTAATAGTTTTGTAATTTCACGTTGGCTTTTGCCTTGGGCATAATCTTCAAGGAAATGCGCCGCCGCAAAAATCAAAATCAACAATGCTGATTCTTCAAAACTTCCCATTAATGCTGAACCAACTGCAGCTAAGGTCATTAACAAATGAATATTAGGTGAAAACTTTCGATTGTTTTTCGTATCCCGATACGTATCTCCAAAGCCTTCCCCAATAATATGATAACCAGCTAAAATAGCAGCTAACGAGAAAAGAATATTTTTCACTAAGAGCATGTTCCCTAAAAATAAACCGATAAAGAAAAGAGCCAATCCTGTAAAAAAGAGAATAACTGGAACGTTTTTACCTTTTTCTTCATGTGTGTGTGCACCTGTTTGTTTTGACATTGTTATGCGCCTCCTCATTAATGTTTTTCTATTCATATGAATGTATATTCATATTATAAAACACTTGGGTGGTTTTGTAAAGACTTAAACACAAAGACAAGCGATGATTCTATTCGATAGGATCACCGCTTGTCTTTGTTGATTCTTTTTGTTGTTGATATTTTTCTTCTTGAATAGTCAATAATGATTGCGTTAAATTGACCCAATCAATCGAACGAGGTGGATCCAGCCAAACCATAACTTTACTCTGTTCTTCTTGATACAAGTTATTTAAATTGGTAATCACCACATCTGGTAAGGTATCTGATAACGGGTCAATAATTTCTACATTTAAATTCACATAGACGGATAAATTTTTTTTGATGAATTGGTTATACTCTTTTCCATAAGAAAAATCAATTAGGACCTTGGCTGGCTCTGCAATTAAATGAACCGGAACATGATTAATTAGCAACAATAGATAGTTAAAAAACAAACAGTGATTGGCTTTCGCAATTTTTTTATGTTTTGCTGTTAACCAACGAATATATTCAATTAAATAAAAATAAAATTCCCGATATGTTTGCTTAAAAAACTGTAAATCCATTTCAAAATCGTCAAACATATTAATCGGAAAGTAAATAACATTGAAATGAATAATTGCTAACCCTTCTTCTAGAGTATTCCTTGTTGACTCCTCTAAACAATTAAATGCTTTTTCAAAACTTCCAATGAAAACACGAGTTAGGCTTTCAATCGTAGGATCTTCATGAATGACATATTTTTTCTCTAGTTTGCCATGCAAATACAAGAAAAAAACAATCGTATACGTTAATGATTTTGAGGACAATGCCCATGCCACTTGCGATTTTTTTATTAATTCTTCTGAAAATGTATTTAGTGCACGTGTATCGATCCCTTCCACCGCACGTCCTTCGTTGTTAATCATAATAGCTAAATAATGGAAAAAATTGCGTCGCTCATAGGTGGTGAAAGTATAGTTTAACTCAACAGACTGTAATACACGTTTCGCTTCATTATAGACTTTTACCGAATATAGTTCGGAAATTGGTTGATTGGAAAGCGTGAACAATTTATACAAAAAAAATGAAATTGCTTTTTGATTGCCGACAATTTCCCGTTTACTAAAATAGATCTGATACTCCTTTAAGGCTTTTTTTAGCCGCTGTAAGGTACTATACGCCACAGAGGTGCTGACATGATTACATTCAGCAAACTTTGTCAAACTATAATTTCCTCTAAAGTAAGACAACACTAATTTAAAAGAGAGCGATTCTGTTAAGTATTTCGTGAGCAAAAGTTTACTTGAATAGTTTCCATCAATTTCAAGTGTAACATCTACATCAGAAACGACTAAAGTTAAGCTGTCGCTTAACTTTAGATTGTCAATATCTGCTTTTAATTTTTCTAATGTTTTTTTGACTAAAAAATTCGACATTGATAATTCTTCGCGAAGTGCAATAAAAGTACCTGATAGCGTGGGACTTTCTTCTAAATGCCTTAGCAAGGAATAACTTCGTTGATCTTCTTTATTTAAAAAAATTTCATAATTCATCATTTATCAGTTCTTTCTCCCATAAATAGCCGTTCCTACTAATTCCCGTATGAAATTCAAGTAAAAAGTGTTTTGCCCCTCCGTTCCAGCACCGCCTGTGCTATTTGGTACAATGGTGATATGGCTAGCATCAAATAATTCATCCGTGAAAAATACTTGATGCTGACTTTTCTTGGAAGAAGGCCTTTCTTCATTTGTTTTTGGATTATTGGTTTTCACTTCTTTTTTACTAACGTCTTCGTTACTTTCTTCCGCTTGCGTTTCGCTAGTAATGGTACTTTCATTTGTTTCTTCCATTTTTTCTGGTGTGCCAGTATTCTCAATCGGATAAATTTCTTCTGTTGGATTGGTCGGATTATAAATTGGATTCCGTTCTTCTGCTGCTTGCACATTGTTTACTTGAAAAAACGAGAGTAACAATGTACTCCATAATAGTAAATGTTTGTATTTATCCATTTTTCTCACATATATTGCCAAATACTTTAGCTACATAACAAAACAAAAAATATAACTAGTAAAGTGGTATCAGACGATATTTAACAATACTCCTTCTTATTATTTCTTTTTTTGAGTTAGGTTTGTTGAATAAACTGCATGTTTGATAAGTAAAAACAAACAAAAACGTTGCCGATAATCAAATCAAAAATTAACTACTCTTTATATTTCTCTTTCGTTTTGTTCCTGTTTCTTTTTTCGCCAAATCAACCAGGCAATGATTAAAATCACTATCAATAATAGTAGTAAGCCAATCAGCAAATATAAATTTGAATGATTTTCTTTTAAGGTCACATCTTTTTCATTTAATTCTTTGGCAACTTCGCCATTAATTGTAAAGTCTTTTTCAAATTGCCATTGATTTCTAAAAGATATCGATTCATTGTTTATTGATTTTTTAAATGAGCCTGCAGCATCTTTATTCCCAACAACGGTCATAGACAAATGGTAATCTCCTGGCTTAAGCGGTTGCCCTTTTAGCGCAATGGGAACAGAAAAATTGGTATTTGGTGCAATTTGCATGTTTGCTTTTTCCTCTTTATATAAAACTTCTTCATGCCCCTTTTTGGTAATCTCTGCCGAAAAGGCAACTTGGTTAATATATGTTTTTTGATCATTTTGTAGATTGACTAAAATCACATTTCTAGCATTAATCTGTCCTGGTGAGACTTTTTTCAAAAGTAAATTCGGCTCAACCTTTTTTTTATTTTGTTGCATCAATAATGCAACGACATACGAATATTCATTTTTAATGGATAACCCCTGACTCTTATCGTCTTGGCGTTTACCTTCATCCGACGTTTCTTCTTTAAAAGTGATACCACTAGCTAACACTCCATCAAAGGGTGTATTAGGCATTTTGACGTTAATAGAAACCGTTTGTTCACTTTTCGGTTTTAAACGAACTGAGCTAGGATATTGAACATAGTCTTTTATATCAAACGCTAAACTTTGATCTTTTTCCCCCTTATTTTCACCATACTCCACGATTACATTTGAATTGGTAATGGCACTATTGATGGAAATACCTACCTTTACTTCTTTATCTGTATCATTGCGTAAGTTCACTTTCAACTCAGTTTCTTCATTTGGTTCTAGTAATAAATCAAAGTAAGTTTTTTCTTTATCTACTTGTTTTTCTGATGGAATAGGCGTAACCGCAAAATTAAATTCACTGGCAAAACCATTGCTAGGTACTAACGCTAAAAGAATTAGTAGTATCGGAAAAAAAAGAAATCGTTGTTTTTTTCTGTTCAAATTATTTACTCCTTTTCTATATGTAGTGAATAGCAGGTAACCATGTTCCCCGCTATTCTTCTTTTTAAAATTCGTTTAATTTCCTGGAGCGTCTGTCAACGTCCATGTTAATTTTGTGGCGTATTTTTCAGCGTATTTGGTTGTAGAACCTGGAACAGTTAACTCAATACTTTTAGCGGCTGTAGTTGCATCGGTTCCCCAATCAAATAAATAAGTTCCTGCACCGTTTCCTTTCGCTGCACTCATTACATCTGATTGACTACCATCTGAGTTCAACGTGATTGTGGCTGGGCCTGTTGGTTTGCCTGAATCTGAAGCAGTCACTACATTTCCGTTTTTAAACGTGATAGCTGCCCCAGTCAATTCTTTACCAGAAGTTGATTTAAATTGTCCTTCTTGTTTCACTTTTAATGACCAGCCAGCTTCGGTTCCACGATTATCTGTTACTTGGACATAGTTAGGCCCTTCTTTGACTTCATCGGTTGCGCCTACCGTCTTGTATTTTTGGGTAGCAGCAAAATAAGTCTGATCCTTCGACGTGATTTTTTGAACACCGAAGTCTAGACTTGACGCATAATCAATTGACAACGGACCGTTTGTTCCTGGATTAGGACCTTCAGGATCTGTTGGGTCAATAGGATCAACTGGATTAGTTGGATCCGTTGGGTCAACCGGATTAGTTGGCTCTTCACTTGGTGTAAATTCTACGATACCATTAGATGTATAACTACCGCCATCTTCTGCAAAGGCTTGAGAAGTCATGCCTAAGCTCCCTAAAATAAATGTGGATAAACATACTGTTGTTACTTTTTTCATTTTCTTTTCTCCATTCTTTTCTTTAATTTCCTGGTACGTCTTCTAACGCCCAAGATAAACGAGCTTTAAATGTTCCAACTCTTTGATAAGCTACAGGAACATTGATTTGAATTCCTTGTTGTTTTGATTCATCAAGTAATGCTGTTAAATCTGTTTCACCTTTCTGATTACTTTCTAAAAGCGTAATTGCCTCATTTGTAATCTGAGAGCTTCCAGCAGTTGAAACGAAAGAAAAAACATCTGGCATTACAATTGAATCATTTGTTAACGGTTGCGTTTGCTTTAGTTGCAAGCGCCAATTATTTGCGTTACGTTCATCCACGACTTTGAGTCCTTCGGTGGGATGCCCAAGTTTAATTAGTGGTTGATTACGTATCTTTTCCGTACCAAAAGTAATCTGTTTTGGTGCCTCTTTAAAATATAGTTCCCCTAAACGATAGTAAAAATAAATATCTTTTGTTTCCTCTGTCATTGTTCCTTCCGCATTGCCTGAGTCTTTTGTAAAAACATAGCCAGAAATATCTAGGGGTTTTTCTTGATAGGGTGCACCAATTTTCCCTGTTACACTTTTAGGTGGAGCAATATCTTTACCTTCCGCGTCTTTATAAAAAACGGTTACTGTTTTTTCTGTTGGTTTAGGAATAGTAATCGTTACATTATTTGACTTTTGCAGTAAGGTTCCTTCTTCATAATAGTCAAAGTTCATAGTTAAAACTTTTTCGGGCGTATTATCTTGAAGGGTTGTTTTTAATTCAATCATCATGTCCTTCTTTAAAACTAGGTAGTCATTTAAAGCAATTGTTAAGTGATTCCCTGTTTGTGTCAGATCTTTGGCTGCTACCTTTTTACCATCAATCGTTAATGAATTTTCTTCATATGCTAATTCATCAGGTAAGTCAATGCTTACTTGCGGTTGACGATCTTCGATAAAGTCATTGTCAATATTCAACGTATTCCGTAGTATCACCTGATCATTTTTCACTGCTTCAACAGCTGAACTAAACTCCTGACCATTCACACTAAGGGCTGCTTGTGACGTAACGTTGGTAGGAATTTGTGTCATTGCTAAAGCATTCTCTTGGTATTTGCCACCTGTGGATGATGTAAAGCCCCAATAAACTGTTGTTGCGCCAAATTGTGCATTTAAATCTGAAACTACATACGTATTCGTGCCCACACCTTCTAAATCATATGTTAATGCTTTGGCTGCGGCATTCCAATGAACAGTCAACATGCGCCAGGTTCCATTAGATAGATAGGTTGGCGCAACAGTGACGCCTGAATGCTCCCCTGTATAGTTGTTGTTATTAGCTTTCGGAGTGACAAAAGCTAAATGTCCATTTCCCTTATCTTGTGAAATTTCTCGGTCCATTCGGTTAGAACTACCAGTATTTTTATAGGTATCAAACTCAATCGATAAGGCATTTCTAACGTAGGGTTGACCCGCTTTCGTGGAGTATGCGCCGATTCCCATCCCAGGTGAACCAATGACTTCTTGAGGCGTTGTGGACATTCTAGGATCATTCGTTAAGGTAAAGGTCATACCATCACCAGCATTTGCATACTCGTTTCCTAAATACAAATAACTTTTAAAGGTAAAATCCGACAATAAACTGATTGGTTTTTTTGACCAAATAGCTCCTTTTTGTGATTTAACAGCTGGGTTTAGTTGTAATAACTTCCCACCTTCTAAAATACTTGTTGCATTTCCAATTGGCTCTTGAAATACCTTGTCGATTGGAATGATGTTAGGATCATCAGGCAATGAAGTAGCGTATGGCGCAGCCAACATGCGCGGCTGTGGTTCAACTATCGCCGATTCCGTTGCACTGTTATCGTCATCCTTTTGTTGTTTGCTAGGTTCTAAAGTAGCCGTTGATTGGTCTGTTTCTGCTGGATGATTATCGGTTGTTGTTGTCGTCTCTAGGGAAGGTTCTTGCTCTAATGTTTCCGAGTGAGAAGGAGCGCTAGTTGCCTGATCATTGGCCGATTCCTCCACTATTTCCCGATTGACTTCGTTGATATTTGTCGAAGGATTACTAATCGCTTCGCTAGTAATAGGCGCAAGGAGTAGTAAGAATAAACTACTTGCCAAAAAGACTAGGCTTTGTTTGTTTCGCATCTCTCTTCACCTCTACTTTTTAAATTCCTGGTACATCCGTCAACGTCCACAATAATTTTGTTTGATATTTCACGGCATCTTTAGGGGTTGACCCTGGTACTGATAGCGCGACATCCTTTGTAACATTAACATTGTGTACCGTATTGGTTTCATCGCGTTCTGCAACCACTTCTACTTTTCCCCAATAAGTAGCCCAAGTTCCCGCACCAGTTCCTTGCTTCGCAGCTGCCACTAGCGATGCGGTCCCTGGAACAAGGGCAATCTTATTTGTTGCCTCTGGTTTCACAACATTTTGCGCATTACTATTAACAGTCGGGTTAGCTAAAGAAATTTGCGCACCTGTCAACTGACTATTTAAAGTCGCCTTTGTTGCTTTAAATTGCTCCTTTTGCGTAACCGTTAAAGTCCAACCACTATTGGTTCCTCTATTATCAGAAATTTGCACAAAATTTGGTGTATCTTTTTGATTTTCTTGATATTGCTGTGCTCTTGCAAAATATACTTGGTCTTTATTCGAAATACGATTTTTCCCAAAGTCAAAACTTGAAGCATAATCAATAGACAGCGGTCCTTGGGTACCAGGATTGGGACCTTCTGGGTCTGTTGGATCAATTGGTTTGACTGGCTTTTCTGGATCGGGATTTTCTGGATCAACTGGCTCTGTCGGATCTACGTTCGGAATAAATTCTACTAAACCATTCGAACGATACTCTTTTGGCTCTTCTGCCTTCGCTTGTAAGGACCAACCAGCAACTGCAAATGTACTGCATAGAACGATTCCTGTGAATTGTTTTTTCATTGCTTTTCTCCTTTATTTAATTATTAGCGGGAGTATCTTCTAATGCCCAAACTAACTTCGTTGAATATTGTTGTGCAAGCTTTACAGATTTTCCGGGAACGAATAGTTGGACAGCTTCTTTATTTGTTGCTTCATTTGAACCAAAGCGATAAACCCAAGTCCCAACACCTGTTTCTTTTTTAGCGTTCATCGCTAGATTATTATTTACACCAGGTGTTAAGGAAATAGTACTACTGACTTCAGTAGGTTTATATTTTTCATCCACCATTGAGGCAGCTTCTGCCTTTGTAAACGTTAATTGAGCGCCGACTAGTTCCTCTCCAGTAGCTGTTTTAAATTGTTCAGGTTGGGAAAGCGTTAGTTTCCATCCTGCTAACGTTCCTCTTTTATCAGTTACTTGTACATAGGTTGGTTTTTTTGAACCATCTTTCATTTCATCTGGCGCAGCATAATACGTTTGATCTGCCGTAGAAATCTTTTGTGTGCCAAATTTAAATTTTGAACCATAATCAATTGATAAGGCACCACCCGTTCCTGGCCCTGGAGGATCAATTGGGTCTACTGGATCAGTAGGATCGGGATTTTCTGGATCAACAGGCGGTGTGATTTCGTTATCGCCTGCTTCAAAAGTAATTGTGCCTTCCGTATTGTATTCTTTCGGAAAAGTTTCTGCTGCTGATGCGTTTATTGCTTGAAACCCTACGCCTAAAAGTATGGTTGCCGATGTAAGTAAAATAGTTTTTTTCATTAAATAAGCTCCTTCTCTCGTTTCATTTTATTAATTAAATAAATGACTACCCCCAACAAACTAACTCCTATCAAGGAATACAGCGGATTTTCAGACTCGCCTGTTTTAGGTAAAACTGCTTGTCCAGAAGCAGCTAAATTGTTTCTTCCCTGTTCTTCTGATTGTTGGGTATCCGCTACGTCATTTGACTCTTTTTCATTCTCATAAACGTAGGTGCCATAGAAGCTCGCTTGACCATTTGATTCATAATTATTTTCTTCAGCCATAACGCTTTTTGTTTGCAACCCAATGATCAATAGCCCTAAACATACCAAACTAAACCCTCTTATGATTTTCATCTGAATTCCTCCTTCCCCATTTTCAACATTGACTGGCCCAGCCAATAAACATTATATAAAAGAAATATTTATTAGATTTTTTTATTTTTTTCAAACGCTTTTAAAAAATAAAATGGTTTTAGCTAAGAAAGCTTTAAAATCAACACTTTTAAAGACAAAAAAATAAACAAAAAAACTTCAAAAAATAATTTTCGAAGTTTTTTTGTTTATTTTTTTATTATTTTTATACTTCAACCGCTTCTAACAAAGCCAAACGTTCAGCAACTTCTGCTTCTGTTAAATTATGTTTTTTTACATAACGGTTGGCAGGATGCTGGCTACACTCTAATGAGCAGCCACCTAAATGTTTATGTTCATTTTCTTCTGAAGTTAAGATTTGACGATTACATTCTGGGTTTGCACAGTTAATGTAGCGTTCGCAAGGTGTTCCATCAAACCAATCTTTCCCAATAACTTTTTTATCAACGTGATTAATTTCGACACTGATTCGGTCATCAAAGACATACATTTTGCCGTCCCAAAGTTCGCCACGTGTTTCTGGATTTTTTCCATAGTTGGCGATACCACCATGCAATTGAGCAACATCTTCAAATCCTTCTTTTAATAACCAGCCAGAAAATTTTTCACAGCGAATCCCGCCAGTACAATAGGTAACAATTTTTTTATCCATAAATTGTTCTTTGTTCTCGCGAATCCATTGTGGTAACTCACGGAAGCTACGGATATCTGGGCGCACGGCACCACGGAAATGGCCTAAATCATATTCATAATCGTTACGAGCATCGATTACAACAGTGTCTTCGTCTAATAAGGCTTCTTTAAATTCTGCAGGTTCCAAATATTTCCCCGTCGTTTCCAATGGATCAACGTCTTCTTCTAAGTTCAACGCCACTAATTCAGAACGTGGGCGAACAAACATTTTGCGGAACGCCATTTCTTCTGCTGGATCAATTTTAAAGAATGTATCCTTAAAGCGCTCATCTGCTTGCATTGCTTCCATGTACTTTTCTGTTTCTTCGACAGTACCAGATAACGTTCCGTTAATCCCTTCTGTCGCTACTAAAATACGGCCTTTTAAATTTAATGATTTGCAAAAAGCTAGATGCTCTTTCGCAAAAGCTTCTGGATCTTCAATTGTTGTATATTTGTAATAAAGTAATACTTGGTATTTCATCTTGTTTTCCCCTTTTGTATAAAGTCATTCTATCCCATTATACGGTGAATAAAAAAGGGAAAGCGATTATTTTGCTTGTGTATTTACACACAATAAAAAAGTAGCTCGTTGTTGCGTAATAATTATTACGCAACAACGAGCTACTTCTATATACTACTCCTTTTCAGAAGTCGCAGCGAGTTGTTCTTGCAACTCACCTAAAAGTTCAATTTGAATATTTTGGATTTTTACCAAATTTTCTAGTTGATTATTGATAATATAATCCATTTTCTCATGTAATAAATTAATTTCTACTTCTGCTTTTAAGTTAATTTTATAATCATTATTCGCTTGTTCTCTGTCACGGGCTTCTTGTCTGTTTTGACTCATCATAATAATTGGTGCTTGGATAGCTGCTAAACAAGATAAGGCGAGATTTAGCAAAATATAAGGATATTTGTCAAATGGTTGTCCCAATAAAGTGGTAGAGTTAATCACGATCCAAGCGATCAACACGAAACAAAAGAAGCCAATAAACACCCAGCTACCGCCAAATTTAGCAATGGTATCCGCTGCTCGTTGGCCAAAGGTTAATTTCTTTTCCATCTTTTCATTCATATTATTGGAAATCAGCTTATCTTCTTTGATATGTTGAACCACCAACTCATTCAGTTGTTGGATTTTTTCAGAATCATTTGCGACTAATTGTTTCATGTAATCCAAACGATAATTAAGTAACTCCGCCAATGTAATCATCGATTCAGCTGTCAATTGTGGATTGTTTTGGAGAATAAAAGCTTGCGTTTCCTGTTCTATATCTTGAAGATAAATGTTTTTTTTCGTTGATTCACCAATAACAACTTGTTTATTTTTTGATTGCTTCATCTTCGTCACTCCCTTTGATTGTTCTTCCCTTTATTTTAATATAAAGTCTCTCAGAAGAAACCTAAAAAGGCTTTGGAGTGATCGTCGTTGCTTCTGCTTTAAAATTTCACAGTTAAATTGGTTACATCATGGAACAACGAACCAATTAATTCTTTGTATTTCGCTGGATTCACACAATTAGTTAGCAATATGACCCCGGTTTTCATATCTTTTGAAAATAAAGCTAGGGCTTGTTGACCTGCTTCAACGCCGTGTAAGCGTAAATAATTATCATGAACATAGATGCCCCCATGATAAGAACTTTGCTGAGAAGACGTCCATAATTTTTGCAAAAGTGCGGTGGAAACTAAATGTCCACTCGTTAATTGATGTAAGTACCAATACAAATCACCTGTCGTCATATCCACATTACCAGTCCCAAATTCATGGGCAAAACTAGCTGCGGGAATTGAGAGCACTTGATTATACGAATTGTCTTCTGTCCATTTATAGCTTGTTGAATTATTGGGTTGTTCCAATAAGGTTTCAAAGAAGCCAAAATTCTTTAAACCAGCTGTTTTATGATAAAAATTATTAAATAATTCTTGATAGGTACGTTGATACATTTTCTCTAACATTCCTGCTAAAAGGACAAAATTTACTGGGGAATAATTGTATTTTCCTTTATTGACTTGAATGGTATTTTGTTTAACAAATTGAATAATTTCTTCATCCGTAACGATATTATTAGGTATTGCTGATAACTTCAAACCGCTTGTCATATTCAACATATCGCTAATCGTAATATCTCCAGCACCTTGAACTTGCGGATAAAACGTAGCGAGTTTTGTATCTAATGTAAGTTTACCTTCTTCAATCGCCTTTAAGATCAAAGTTGTGGTAAAAGATTTTTGAATTGAGCCAATCTGAAACCTTGTGTTTGGCGTGTTGGCTTGTTGCTTTTCAAAATTGGCAAAGCCATATCCTTTATTTACTAAAACCTGATCATCTTTAATGATCAAAGCCGAACCAATATAATTTGTTTCTTGAATTTTTTGATCAAGTTCGCCACTATCTGGTGCAACTATTTCTTTCGTTAAATTCGCATAATTATCACTTCGGCGATCTTCTTCCAAGACCACTTTCGATTCTTGACTAACTTGTGAATCTCTAGTGAAAAAGAACGTTTTTATTAAATAACCACTACCACCAATCACCACCAACAAACATACTATAAAAAGCCAATTCACTCCTCCATGTCTTTTCTTTGCATGTCGTTTACGCATACCGCTTACCTCCGCCTATTCTATTAACAGCATTATCATACGCTATATTTTCATGAAAATTACAGATTTTAGTAAAATTTATAAAACTTTCAACTTTTATAAAAAACAGCTTGGCACCAGAATCAATCTAGATTCCGGTGCCAAGCTGTTTTTTTATTTACTTTCTTGCCCCATCACAGCAAAGTAATTATCATCATTATCTGCAAAATTAAAAACTAAGCCTGTTGGCAATTGAACCATTTCACCGACAGTAACGCCAGCCTCTTGCATTTTTTTATAGAGACCAATGATATCATCGCTAGCAAACATTAGAGAAGGGGTATTCCCCGCCACTTCTGGTGAATGTTTTTGAATAAAGGCCAAATCATATAAAACAATAATCGTCTCTGCTGATTCACTTGGCGCAATCTCTACCACCAATGTGCCGTCAACTTCCTCTCTTTCCTTTTCAACAAAGCCAAACGTTTGCCAAAATTGACTAGATTCCTCAACATTATTCACATATAACATAATCTTTACTTGGTTTGAAAACATTCCTTCACGTCCTTTTGAATTTAGTTAACAACTTATTATATACGTTCTTTTAAATAATTACTGCACTTTCGCTTAAAATCCAAAAAAAAGTGTTTGAGCAAGACACAGCTCAAACACTTTTCGTTTTATTGATTTAGATATTTGCATCTAAGACAACGTCGCGATCATTTAAGACATCACGATCTAATTCATGAATACGAGCACTTGTTAACACACCTGCAACCATACTATCGTTAACGTTAACAGCTGTCCGCGCCATGTCAATAAGTGGTTCAACCGAAATTACTAAACCAACAATTGCAACTGGCAAGTTCATTGCGCCTAAAACGATTAGAGAAGCAAAGGTTGCTCCGCCGCCGACACCGGCTACGCCAAATGAACTGATTGTGACAACTGCTACTAACATTAAAATAAATTGTAAACTAAAGACATCAATTCCAACAGTTGGTGCAACGATGGTTGCTAACATAGCTGGATAAACGCCGGCACAACCATTTTGTCCAATAGATAAACCGAAACTACCAGCAAAGTTTGCTGTAGCATCATCGACACCTAATGCTTTGGTTTGTGTTTCAATATTTAATGGTAAAGCTCCTGCACTTGAACGAGAAGTAAAAGCAAAGCTCAAGACTGGAAAAACTTTCTTTAGATACGTAACTGGATTGACTTTTAAAGTAATTAAAATCAGCATGTGAATGGCAAAAACAATGATTAAGGCCACATACGATGCCAACACAAATTTACCTAAGTTAATAATCGCAACAAAATCACTTGTTGCTACAACATTAATCATTAACGCTAACACGCCATAAGGGGTCAAGCGTAAAACTAAGGTAACAATTCGCATGGTAATTTTATATAAACTATCAATTAAATTTGCAAAAAATTCAGCTTCTTTTGGCGCTTTACGACGAACGCCTAAATAAGCGACACCAACAAACGCAGCAAAGATTACCACCCCAATGGTACTCATTGGTCGTGTTCCCGCAAAGTCAGCAAAGACATTTTTAGGAATGAATGAAACAATTTGTTGGGGAATCGTCAAATCTTGAATCGCATCTTGACGCGTCGCTAACTCGGCAATTCTTGACGTTTCTGCAGCACCTTGCGTGAATTTTGCCCCTTGAAGACCAAACGCTAAGGTTGTTCCAATCCCCACCAAGGCAGCTACTGCTGTTGTTCCTAGTAAGGTGGCTAACACATTAAAGCTAATTTTTCCTAATTTATTGGATTCTTTCATTTTTGTAAATGCACCTACGATAGATACAAATACTAACGGAATTACGAGCATTTGTAGAAACGCTACATAACCATTACCTACAATCCCGATCCATTCCATTGATTGCGTAGTAATTTTACTGTCTGTACCAAAAGCAAATTGAATAATTGCACCTAAAACAATCCCCACGCCCAATGCTGAAAAGACACGTGTTGAGAATTTTAAATGTTTCTTTTGCATTTGGTAGAAACCGAATAACACAGCAATAAATGCAAGGATCACTAATACAGTGATGAATGTTGTCATTTTAGTTCCTCCCTATGTTTTTAATGACAAGTACATCAAAGGAAGTAAAGGTTCCCGGTACTCACTCTCCAGTAAATACCCTGAAAACAGCAAACTGTTTCCAGTGATAGTTCTATTGTACCTTATTTTATAGCAAATAGTGGGATAATTTGCTTACTTTTTGATAGAAAATAACCGTTGTGATAGTTTAAAACTATCACCAAGCGTTGTTTTACTAGTCACTGTAAAAATAATTTGTTTTTTGTCCTCTTTCTTTTAATCTGACGTGATATACTTAGTTCTAGGAGGTGTAAGCGTATGCGAAAAATTTGTTGGATCCTTTCTGTCAACCGTGATGGAGCAATGTTGTATGTTGGGAGCCCTGCAAATGGAGGTCCTTGGCTCTTTTCAAATAAAGAGCAGCAAAACATCAAAGCCTTTTTTCAACCAACCTATGAAATTGACTTTATCAGTTATGATGTTCTTTCAGAGAAAGTACCAGAAGCTGCGTTCATTTTGTACAATGAAATGCTCGCTCCCTATCTTCCCGAAAAAATCACCAAAGTTGGTCAGCCGATTGCTTATGTGGATATCGCTACAAAAAATTATGAACAGTTTAAAAAAGCTTTGGTTGCTAAATCTTCACAAGAATAAAAACAGCGTTTGTAACGGAATCCGTTATAAACGCTGTTTTTAAAGGTTACGCTTCTTCTGATTGTTGAAAATTCAATTGAACACCTGGACGATCCAGAGCAATTTCAGTTACTTCATAAGATAAACGTTCGACGATGCTAAATAAAGGACGCACAAGTTCATCGACTTCTTCTTGCGAAATATCTTCTTGTTTTTCAATTTTACGATCAATAATGTGATTAATTTGGCTAATCGCCCCTGATAAAACAAATTCGTCAAAGACAATTCGAAATTCTAAGCGAGCAACAAGTGCTGAGCTATTTTCTGGATAATTTTCTTCTTCTACTTCAATTGGTGAAAAACTGACACGTAAATCTGTCTCTACTTCTGAATCAGGTACTCGCATATCATAGTGATACGCTTCAACAATTTCTTGTTGGCGTTTAATTTCCATTGTTTTTTCTCTCCTTTTTTAACAAGATATTCCCCTTTTAGAATATCCAATGGTTTCTTTTCTCAAGTATACCACAAGTCCGAAAGTTGCCTAGACCAAAAAACACAGAAGGTCAGACTTTTTTGATAAATTGATTTTGGCAGTTTGAACAAGTGACTTTGATTGTTCCTCGTCCTTTCGGCGCACGTAATGACTGCTGACATTTTGGACATTTAAAATAACGATATCCTTTCTGAGTCATGTGTCGCTTGCGAAAAGCATGAACCTTTTGCATTAGGCGTTGTTTTCGAAGAATAAACCGTTGATTTTCATTCAATCGCGGGTGAATATGTTTTGAAAAAAAGCGATAATACACGTAGGCGACTGTGATTAAAATCAATAATCGAACCCAAAGATAGCCAGTAAAAATATTGATGAGCGCCAGCACAACACTTGTTAGCAACAGCGTTCGATTCAATTCATCAAACCGGGCATAACGTCCTTGTAAAAATCGTTGCGCTTTTTTGCGCCAACGTAGAATGCGTTCAAACCAAATTTGGCCCATTTATCTTCCTTCTTTCGAGTATTATTTTTTGAATAAATGATTGATTTACAGAAACTTTCAATCAAAATTTACACTTACTAAGTCCAAATTTTGAACAACTGTTGGTTATTTTCGATGGTATACTTCTAGAGAAGTCAGGTCAACCGATGAATGACTTCGTTGATAATAGCTACCGCTATTTTATACAAACTTAAACTGTCGATGGATAGATTATCCGATTTTAACTTAGGGGAAGGTTAAAATCCGATTCTATAATTTAGCACTACACTCCTTTATTTAGTAGCAACTTTAGCCTATCTATCCACATTTTAAGTCAAAAAGAAGCAAGTCCGGACTTGCTTCTTTTTATTTATCTTTCTAATTCTTCAATTTTCTTCTCAATTAACGCCAAGACATATTGACACGCTTCAGGATCTTCGACAAAATCATATTTATCGCCATCAATTTGAATTTTAGGACTTTCATCATAGTCTTCATACCATTGATCATAACGCTCGTTCAACATTTGATAGTAATCATACAACGTTGGATCTGTCTCAATTTGTTCATAAGGACGGCCACGTTTTTTGATGCGTTCCAACATTTTGGGAAATGAAATACGAATGTGAACTAACAAATCAGGTCTTTTTTTATGCGCAGCATAAGGCAATTCTTGGAGCATGTTTTGTAATAAGTCATCGTACACTTTGACCTCTGTTTCGTTGGCACGACCTAAATCTGCATTTAAATGAAAAAGTAATGAATCTTCATAAATCGAGCGATCCAATACATTATTTTCATGCGTTAATGCTTGTTTAATACTATCAAAACGTTTATTTAAAAAATAAATTTGTAATAAAAATGCGTACTTTTCCGGTTCCGCATAAAATAAAGGTAATACCTCATTATCATCAACTGATTCGTAAAAGGCTTCTGAACCTAAACGGTTTGCAATTAAAGCTGTTAAACTAGATTTACCAGCGCCAATCGTACCTGCTAAAACAATCACTGCCATCGAACTCCCTACCTATTTTTTTCCATTTTATTTTTTATCTTCAACCAATTAAACATACCAAAAATTGAGTTAAAAGTATACATACAATACATAACAAATATCGCATAATCACCACCAGCGTGCGTCCCTGCTCGGAACCATAACAAAATTGAAAAAATATTTCCTAGTAGCCAAAACACGAATTGCGATTGATAACGTTTAATCATCAATAACATCCCTGTCGCTGAAACACTGAACGTGATTGCATCTAATGTTTGTTGCGCATCATTTACAAAGCCTAACAAAATATATGCAGCTACGCCAATGAGCAGCCACGTGAAAAAGGCATACAACCACTGAATACCTTTTAAAACTTTTACTTCGGTTACTTGACCCGAGCCATCTTCGCTAGCCCGAAGCCAAGCATAAAGCCCTGTAATGTCCATAATAATATAGAAGCTTTGTAAAAGAACTTCCGCATATACCCGTGTTACTAACCCAAAATAGCCAATAATCACTGCACTGATTAAGCCAAAAATGTAATTGCTGACTTTTCCTTGGGCAATTAAATTCACACAAATGATGCCGGCTAAACCACCTACTAACGTAATCCAATTCGATGGATTGATAGCAAATGCAATCAACTGTACCCCCACCATCAAAGCTAAAAACAAGTAACTTCTCGTTTCCCAACCTTTAAAATCATTCACCAAAAAATTCTTATTCACGACAAATTTCCGACCTTCCTAAAACCAAACTTTTCTCTGTTGACGTCTCAATAAGAGTACTCCGTTTTAAAAAACAAGTCAATCAGATTTCGGAATAAAAAGAAGATTTTAATACTATATATTGATTAAAAAAATAAAAAGACACTACATATAGTTATTTCGTAAGCTTTCTGATATCCTTTATTGCCACAATATTTTCTTCATCTTGTTTTAATCTTCTATGTAGTCATGGATTTGTTTCCATCTAATAATTCCTGCTGCAGAACCCTTTACGACGGTAGCGCTCCAAATTAATGTTGCGAAAGCGGAAGCAACCGCACATATTTATGCTTCAAATACAGTCATCGTTCACTCTTTTTATTGAAATTCTTAAAAATTGATGGCCTTATTTCTCGAATCTGGCCACTTATTAACTTATTACATGAAAACATTCGCCTAAAAAAAGCAAAAAAAAAACGACTCACCTAAATAATCGACCTACAAACAATTCCTTTCATTTGTAGGTCGATTATCTTTATTAGGTTTGATACGGATGTTACGCCATTCCTAGTTTCCCTTTACTGCTCATCTCTACTTATTTTTTTACTGTTTGCCAACAGCTCATTGTCTGAAAGCACTATCCGTCCTTTGGTACTTTGTTCAAAGCTGTAAGCTTGCTCAAATAACGTTTGCTCTTTATTGGCAGTTTGTGTAAAAGTCAGCCCATAAGGTTGTCCTTCACTGTTTTTCGCCAAAGGAACCGTCAATTCAGGATATCCTGCCACGGCACTTAAACCCGTACCTTCAGAATCAATAAAAGCATATCCGTCTAATTGTTGTTTTTTTAGCAACGCATCAAACGTTTGCTGTGCTTTTTTAATGGTTGCTTGAATGACTTCTTTATCTGGTTGTTTCTTTTTAACATCTGCTTCTAATAAATCTTGCCCATACTTGGCACGAACCTTTTTATCTTGTTGATTATACGCAATTAGTTCCTCCAGTTTTTTAAATGGTAAATCATAACGTTTCGCAAATTCTTCCAATGCAAACTTAAATTCATTGGAAATAACTTTCCCGCCATCAATCCCTTCCATATCTGGTGTTACCGGAATCACTTCTGCTCCTGCTTTTTGGAGGGCCTTTTTAGCAGTCGCAAATTCTTCTTCAGCACTTGGCATTTCTAGCAACCCAATGCGTTGGCCTTGTAAGTTATTTTTAGTAAATTTCGTTGAATCAATGCTCGGAACCGTGTCTTTCTTAAACGCATTATAGCCTTGTGCAGCATCAACGACACTTCGGGCAATCGGGCCAACTGTATCTAATGACGGTGCCAATGGCAAAACACCTTCGCCACTTACTGAACTGTGGGTCGGTTTAAAACCAACCACTGATTGATGAGAAGCGGGGGAAACAATCGATCCCATCGTCTCAGTGCCTAAAGAGAAGGCGCCGATATTCATCGTCACACTGGCCGCACTCCCAGAACTTGAACCTGAAGGTGTTATTTTGAGTGGCCCATAAGGATTAAGTGTTTGTCCATGTTTGGAACTATAGCCACTTGGTGCTTTCATTGACATATAATTCGCTAGTTCAGATAAGTTTACTTTTCCTAAAATCAAAGCTTGCGCCTCTGTTAACTTCTTAACTACTTCCGCATCTTCCTTAGGCTTGAACGTGCGTAAGGCATAAGCTCCTGCACTTGAAATCATGTTGGTCGTATTTATATTTTCTTTCAAAGTCACAGGAATACCATACAAAGGCTTCTTCGGTGTTTGAGAGGTTTGCTGGTCAAATGCCTTTGCTTCCTTAATTGCTTGCGGATTGATTTCAGAGATGCTGTTCATGCCATTATCTATTTGATCGAACTGTAAAATACGGTCCAAATAAAACGCCGTAAGTTCTTCATAGGTCAATGCTCCGTTGGCAATCGCTTGCTGTAATTCAGTGATATTTTTTTCAATAATCAACGGTGCTTTGGTACGAGCTTTTTGTACATCTGTTTCTTTTAATTGGTCTTCAATCGTTTTAACGATTCTCTCTTGATTGTACATTGCTGGGGTTTCTGCCTCAGGAGTGAACTTTTTGAGTATAAACCAATACGCTGCAGCGCCTATTATGACTAACAAAACAGCAATTATTCCGATTACTTTAAAAAATTTAGACATTTTTATCCTCCTATACCATTTAAAGATTATCTTACTATGTTTATTTTTGCATGACAACTAACAGTTTTGTTCGTTAAAAAGACAAAATAAAGAGTAGGACATCCGTCAAAACGACCGATGTCCTACTCTCTAACGATTAAGTTAGTCCGCTAAATGCGTATGTTTTAGTCTTTTGTGAAAGTTAAATACTGAGAATTTATTGTGTAATTCGTGTACCACTTTCTCCTTTGATTGCTTCCGAAGCTAATTCTAAAAGCCCGATAATCGCCTGGCGGTTTGGTTTACTTTCTGCAAAACTGATGGCCGCTTCCACCTTAGGTAACATACTACCTGGCGCAAATTGATCTTCTTCTATATATTGTTGCATTGCCGTAACCGTAACATCGGTCAAAGCTTGTTGATTTGCTTGACCAAAGTTAACAAAAACATGTTCTACTGCAGTTAATACCACAAAAACATCTGCTTCAATGAGTTCAGCCATTTTAGCTGCCGCAAAGTCTTTATCAATGACTGCATCTACACCATGATAGACTGGACCATCATAGGCAATAGGAACCCCGCCACCACCACAAGCAATTACGATCTGTCCTGCATCAACAAGTGTTCGCAAGCTAACCTTTTCGTAAATATCAACTGGTTTTGGCGAAGGAACTACCCGTCGCCAGCCTCGACCCGCATCTTCTTGATAGACGTTCCCAGTTTCCGCCATCAATTGTTTGGCTGTTTCTTCGTCATAATAACCACCAATTGGTTTTGTTGGTTTTGTAAACGCTGGGTCTTTTGGATCCACCACGACTTGTGTAATTAACGTAACAACTGGTTGTTCCCCTAAATTTCTGGCTACTAGTTCTTCATCAATTGCTTGTTGTAAATGATAGCCAATATAGCCTTGGCTCATTGCTGTGCATTCAGGAAACGGCACGACATCTTCTGGAGATTGACTCGTTTCCTCAAAAGCTAAGCGAATTTTGCCAACTTGTGGCCCGTTGCCATGAGCAATCACCACTTGATGGCCTTGTTCAATTAAATCAACAATGGATTTTGCAGCGGTTTGTGCTTTTGCCAATTGTTCTTTCGAAGAATTTCCTAACGCATTTCCACCTAATGCAATCACTATTTTTGACATCTGTTTCCCTCCTAGCGCTTTGGTTCTTGTTGTGTGATACAGTGAATATTGCCGCCCCCATAAACAACTTCTACCGTATTAACGCCGACAATTTTTTTATCTGGGAACATCGTTTGAACTTGCTCTAAAGCCAAACGATCATTTTCATCACCATACTGTGGCACAATCACGCCATCATTTGTAATTAAAAAGTTCATATAGGATGCGATACAAATATCGCCATCTTCTCGTGGCATGGTTCCTTCCACGAAATCAATTTTGAAGGAGCCTTGAATGGTTACATTTTTGACAGGACAGCATAATTTGTGGACTTTTAATTGGCGTCCTTTAGCATCAGTCATTTTAAGCAAACGTTGATACGCATCTTGTGCCGCTTCATAAAATGGGCTATTTTGATCTTCGGTGTAAATACAAGCCACTTCACCAGGTGCAATAAAACAAGCTACATCATCCACGTGACCATTAGTTTCTTCTGGGTCAATTCCATCACCTAGCCAAAGAACTTTTTCAACATTTAAATAGTCGCATAATTTTTGTTCGATTGCTTCTTTTGAAAGTTGTGGATTTCGACCTTCACTTAATAAGCACATTTCTGTAGTCAAGACTGTTCCTTGTCCATCTACGTGGAATGAACCGCCTTCTAAAACAAAATCATCTGTACGATAAGAATCTACATGCTCAATTTCACAAATTTTTTGTGCAACCAAATCGTCTTGGTCCCAAGGGAAATATAAACCATCTACTAATCCCCCCCAAGCATTGAATGTCCAATCCACACCACGGATTTCTCCATGGTCGTTAATGACAAATGATGGTCCACAATCACGGACCCAGGCATCATTGTTTGACATTTCGTAAACCGTAATTTCTGGCGGCAATTGGCGACGGCAATTTTGAAATTGTTGTTGAGAAACCACCACATTCATCGGTGTAAACTGACTAATTGCTTTGGCCACATTAGTAAACGCTTCTTGGACAGGTTTACCACCATCACGCCAATTATCCGGTCTTTCTGGCCAAATCATCCAAACTTTCTCTTGTGGTTCAAATTCTCCTGGCATTCTAAAGCCATCTTGTTTAGGGGTACTTCCTACAATTCGTTTAGCCATTTTCTTTCGTTCCCTTCTTAATTTTTTTCACGTAAATAATTACTTCACCAAACAGAATAAAAATGATTGCCCCAATTGTGATTGGTAATTTTTCATTTAATGCTGCGGGACTAAAATCTAAAGGTACTGCTGTGAAAATCAGTGAAATAATAATCATAATCATTGGTAAAACCACTAAAACTTTTAAAAATCCTGGTTTTCCGTTAACTTTAAACGGACGTGGTGTATCGGGATCAATTTTTCTAAGCTTATAAAAAGCTGGGAAAACTGGGATATACGATAACAAGAATAGGACGACATTCAAGGAGAAAAAGGCCCAGAATAAATCTTGATTAGGTAAAATTGGTGCTAATACAATGACCACCGATGCCACAATGCCATTCATCAAAGCAGCCCCAATTGGCATGTCATTTTTCTTACTACGTTTTTCAAAAAATTTAGGCATGTCACCATTTTCAGCAGCATAACAAGCTGTATTATTGACTCCTAATGACCAAGAAATCATGTTGCCAAACAACGTAAGAAGGAATAGGAAAGCCATCAACATAATGAACCAACCTTCTGTCGAGCCTGTCAATAGTTTAAAGCTATCCATCATACCACTGCCGGTACTAATTTGATCGGTGGGAATCGCTACCCCAATTCCAAAGGCTGAAAAAATATAAATGGCCGCAATGACTAACCCCGCTGCTACAATAGCTTGTGGAATTTGCTTCTTAGGATTTTCCATATCATCTGCAAACGTACAGATGACTTCAAACCCTAACAAATTAAAAATGATTACAGAAATAAAAGATAAACTCCTTAAGTCAAACGTTGGCAGCATTGATTTCAAGGTAAATTCATTGGCAACACCTTTCGTCAAGGCTACATACAATCCTAGCCCACCAATTAAGACTGCTAAAACCATCTTGATTACGGCAGCTCCATTTAGAATCCAGATACTGTCGCTGACAGGATAAAAACTAATCCAAACCACAATCCAAGTAAAAATTAATTCAACAATAATCATCATCGGTGTTGAAAACTTAATACCTGTAATTGTCGTTAATAGTTCTGGCGTCATAACGGCTAATGAAGCTAGCCACAATGGATAATTAATCCAATAATACCAAGAAACTCTGGCACCCCAACGATGACCATATGCTTTGGTCACCCAGTCATAGATACCCCCTTCACCAATATAAGTTGTTCCTAATTCTGATGAAATTAACCCATATGGCAATAGGAATGCAATTAATAAGAAAATCCACCAAAAAAACTGAGAATTACCAATTGCAGCAACAGGCGCCGCTGCTTCAGCAACGAAAACCACACAGATCACTGATAAAATGGCACTCGTTAAACTAAATTTCTTTTTCCCCTCCATGAAGACTCTTCCTCTCTTTATAAACTGTCCACTGATTCATTTTTTCAATCAGTGGACAGTTGGCCGTTAAATGCTTTGAGTGTCTAAGAAAACTTCTAGTTCTTTTTTTGCTTCTGCTTGTTTGATTAAATCATAAGGATTTTTTGCTTCATAATCATTCATAAGATATACTAATAAGCCACGAATAGATGTTAAACGGTTTTCTGCTTCATCGAAACAAATAGAATTTTTACCGTCAATTACTTCATCAGTTACTTCTTCCCCACGTGTTGCTGGTAAACAGTGCATGAATTTACAATTGGCACCTGCCCGATCCATCATTTCTTGATTCACTTGATATTTTGGATAGAAAACCTTCATACGTTCTTCTTCAGATAATTCCGCTTCGTACAAGCCATACCAAACATCCGTGTACAAGAAATCAGCGCCTTCAACAGAACTTGCATCATCTGTGACCAAAAAGCTACCGCCTGAAACTTCACAATTTTTTGCTAATTTCGCTTGATGCTCTTCATTTAATTGGAAGCCTTCTGGACCGAAGTGAACAAAATTCATGCCCATTTTTGTTGTGATTAATCCTAAAGAAAAACAAACTTGTGTCGCATCTCCGACAAAGACAACTTTACAATCTTCTAATTTTTTGCCTTCTGGTAAATGCTCAACCATGGTACACAAATCACCTAATTCTTGGGTTGGATGATTGTAATCAGACATACCGTTAATGACTGGGATAGTAGCACAATTAGCTAAATCAACAATACTATGGTGACGTTCCACACGAGCCATCAAAATATCTACTAAACGTGACAATACGCGGCTGGTATCTTCAATCGTTTCATGTCCCCCTAATTGAATTTGACCAGGTGCTAAATATTCGCCATGTCCACCTAATTGTTCCATTGCAGTTTCAAAAGATACTCGTGTTCGAGTTGAAGATTGTTGGAAAATCATTCCTAAAGATTTGTTTTTTAACAGTTGCGGATAATACCCATTTTTAATCGCTTCTTTAATTTTTAATGATAAATCGACTAAGTAGTGCATTTCCTCTTTCGTATATGTTTCTGTTGTAACGTAATCTCTTTTCATGATGTGTTCCTCCTAAAAGTTGTTTTTGTTTACACATCGACTTTACCAAGTTTAGCGAAGAGTTTACTATCCGCCAAAAGTTAGAAAACGTTTTCTTTTTTGGCGTGATTTTTCATTAAAAAAAGTTTATTTATGGTTATAAACCGTTGGTACACCAGGGGTTTATAAAAGTTTAGGCGGATTTCTCTCTAATTTCTGACCAATCATAGATTTGAAAATGGTATAATTATTTTGAAAAATCATTCACTTAAAATAAAAGATGAAAGGGGTTTCCAATCGTGACATTTGTTTTTATTTATAACATCTTGTTGATTATTTTATATTCGTTTACTTCAACCTTCACCTTAAATCTTTACTTGAAAAATAAACAACCGATTTTTTTATTGCTTCTCTTTTTAATGGTTATTTTTATTTGTGACAATGTGATTGTTTATATGACTGAGTTCATTAATTCGTTTGCAACCGAATATAATCAGACCTTTATGACCGCACCTTTTTTAAAGACCATCATTTTTATTTGTTGTAATTTTGCCTATCTGGCTATTATCAATACTATTAGTGGGCGTCCTTTTAAAAATTATCAATTTGTCTGGTTATTTTTAATTGGTTTATGGATGCTAGCTATTCCATTTTCACAAAATTCCGCCTTAAAAGTTTGGTTGTACTATTTACCCAATCAGTTATTTTTAATTTACCTTGGTTTCTATGCGCTCTATCAATTACGAATAGATCCTTTATCAGCCCTTGCGAAAAAATATCTTCGTTTTATTGGTTGGCTAAGCATTGGTTTCGGTGTGGCAATTCTTTTGGAAGATACCTTCGTTATTTTTAACATTGACCAATATTCTGATATTGTCTTTAAAATTAACAACCGAAACGTTTCTGAAGATATTTATACAATCATTCTCTCCATCGCCATTATCTACTTCTGTAATCGTGATTTTCCTCTGTCGGTTCTTGAAAAAGACGCTGCTAAATTGGAAGAAAATCAATCAGATGAACCCGTACTTTTGGCGCCTTTTTGTGATGCCTATCAATTAACGCAGCGAGAAAGAGAAGTGCTTTCGTTACTTTTAGAGTGCAAAACAAATCAAGATATAGCCAACGAACTATTCCTATCAATCGGGACAGTAAAAACACATATCCACAATATTTTCGTTAAATTAGAAGTAAACAAAAGAGCAGAAGTTTTTGTCAGTTATCAACTTTTTTCTCAACAACAAACTGAACATTTAGCGAGATAATCAAAAAGGAAGCCTCTCCGTGATCGGTGGCTTCCTTTTTGATTAACTATTTTCTTGTACTTGTCGAACTCTCTTTTCAATTTCTTGAAAGTTAATAATTTTAGCTTGGCGATGAATTTCTTTTCCTTCATAGTATAAGATAATGGTCGGTGCAGAAAAAGCATTTAATTGTCCAATTATTTCTGGACTTTTATCAGCTTCTGCAATGTATGTAGGAAATTCATATTTTGTTGAAATTTTTTCGACAATCGGTTTATCAACTGTACAAACACTACAATTTTTTGCTGTCAAAAAGACGGCTTGTAGACGATTGTCTGTAATTTTTTCTTCTAATTCTTCTAATGTTGTTACATATTCCACTGAATAGCCCTCCTTGTCTTTTGTCTAAAATAACAGATTTACTAGCAAAAGAACAACTTATTTGTTTGGCTAGGAATACTTTAACAAAAGAGTTGCCGCCCATTTCATTAATGGGCGGCAACTTTTTACTGATAACCGCTTATTTATTAAAAATTTTAGGCCCTTTGCGCATGTTTTTACGATCATTTTTGGGAGTTTCCATTTTTTTAGAACGGCCACCGCCTTGTTTCTTTTTAATTAATTCTAACATTTTTTCTTTTTCATTCATTTAATCCACCGCCTTTGTTAATAACGTGACAGATTCAATGTGGGTCGTTTGTGGGAAATTATCCACTGGTTGAATTTCTTTTGCTTCATAGCCACCTTCTGTTAATAATGCAATGTCGCGAGCGAGTGTGGCTGGATTACAGCTGACATAAACAATTCGTTCAGGTTGCGTTTCAATTAATGTGTTTACTAATTGACCATCTAACCCTTTCCGTGGTGGATCCACCACAACAACATCTGGTTGCAAGCCATTTTCAACTAATTTTGGCAATAATTCTTCCGCTAAACCAGCCGTGAAAGTGGCATTCTCAATGTTGTTTAATTTAGCATTATTTTCTGCATCTTTGACCGCTTCTTCAATTACTTCAATACCGTAAACTTGCTTTGCATCTTGGGCTAAAGTTAAGCCAATCGTCCCAATCCCACAATAGGCATCCACCACAATTTCATTGCCTGTTAAAGCCGCATACTCTTTGACTTTTTGATACATCACTTCTGTTTGTTGTGGATTTACTTGATAAAATGAACGCGCGGAAATTTCAAATTTCAAATCAAAAATAGTATCTGTAATTTTTTCAGACCCATGTAATAAGATGGTTTCGTTGCCAAAAATGACATTGGTTCGTTTGGGATTAACATTTTGTACAATGCTGACTACTTCCGGAATAGCTTCCAAAATATCTGGCACAATTTTACTAATTGGGAATAATTTCGGTGTTCTCGTAATTAGAACAACCATCATCTCCCCAGTATGGTAGCCACGACGAACGACAATATGGCGTAAGTTCCCTGTATTATCAGATTCGTTATAAGGTTTTACGCTATATTTACGCATAATGTCACGGATTTTAACAATTGCTGCATCAATTTCTAGGTCTTGAATATAGAAATGTTCCATCGGAATTAAATCATGGCTATTTTTCCGGAAAAAACCTGTTTGTAGTTGGTTGTCAATTTTACGCACGGGAATTTGTGCTTTGTTCCGGTAATGCCACGGATCATTCATCCCAATTGTTGGTAAAACAGGGACTTCTGGTAATTTAGCAACACGTTGCATAACATTTTCGACTTGTTGCGTTTTAAATGATAGTTGGGCGCCGTACGCTAAATGTTGCAACGGACTGATCCCGACTTTTGTAAAGTTTTCATCTTTCACGGGCACCCGCTGTTCACTGCTTTTTAGGACAGTCAATACTTTCCCATAACCAAAACTTTTGCCTGTTTTTAAGACTTTGATTTCAAGTTTTTCACCTGGTAAGGCATTTTCAATAAACAATGGATAATGGTCCACTTTTGCCACGCCTAAACCTTCATGCGTCAAGTCAACGATTTCTACTTCAATGACGTCATTTTTCTTTACTGGATAATTTTTCATAAGTCGCTCCTTCTTTTTATACACTTCACTCATTCTAATGAAAATACCTAAGAAAAGCAACAACGAATTTTCATGGCGATTTAGCAATTCCGTTTGAGCTTTTTGGGTAAATAAAAGAATGAGACCCTTTCCCTTAGTCAAAAAATAGCCAATGAAAGATCTTATCAACTAAATCTTTCATTAGCTATTCACGGACTACTTAGTGCTTTTCTTTTTCGGCAATCTTTCCATCGCCATCAATATCTTCGTCTGTTAGTCGTTCAACTTCTTTGACAAATTCTTTGCTAGCTTCGTTATATGCTTCTTCCTCTTCGTCTTCTGATTCTACGACAATTTCATCGCTGCCAGTTAAGACAGAACCCATAATCGCATTGGACGGCAGTGCATCACCATTTGCAAAAATTTCAATGTGTTGATGCATATTTTTAAAGGTCATTGGAGCATCGCCTCCATATTCACCATCTAAATTAATCATCATTTTATTGTTCTTTTCTAACGTTTCTGCATGTAAATAGCTGGTCTTTGTATAGATTAGTCGATGATCTTCAACATGCTTTCCACCATTTAACATTAACGCAACTAAATGAAGAATCTCAAAAATATTGGCTGTTTTTACAATGATTAATGAAAACTTACCATCGTCTAATTTAGCATCTGGTACGATTTGCTCAAAACCACCCACCGAGTTAGTCAGCCCTAGGAAAAACATTGATGCGTTGCCTTCGTACACACCTTCATCATACGTCATGCGCATTTTAATCGGCTTCACTCGCGGCAACATTTCGGCTCCTTTGGCTAAGTACGCTAAGTAACCAAAAATACTTTTCAACTCTGACGGAACTTCATAAGTCAGTTCCGTTAAATGACCACCCGCCGCAATATTGATAAAGTAATTTTTGCCGGCTTGACCAATATCCATTTTGACAGTTTGATTTTTTTTAATCACTTCTGCTGCCTTAACGATATTATCACGAGGAATCTTCAAGGCCCGTGCATAGTCATTCGTCGTTCCAGCAGGAATAATGGCCATTTTAGGGCGCCGCTTCAACGGAGCAATCCCATTCACGACTTCATTAATGGTCCCATCTCCACCTGCTGCTACTAGTAAATCAAATCCTGCACGCGCAGCACGATGTGCTTCATTGCGTGCTGAATTTTCTTCTGGTGTGGTCGCAAATGCACTAGCTTCATAACCACATTCTTCTAAAATAGATAAAATATCGGCTAAGTTCTTTTTAACTAACTCTTTTCCTGACGTTGGATTATAAATCACTCTAGCTTTTTTCATGGTTTGCCTGCTACTTTCTTATCGTTTTGAAAGCTCTTCTTGCAATAACTTGTTAACCACACCTGGGTTTGCTTGTCCACGAGTTGCTTTCATAATTTGTCCAACAAGGAAACCAACTGCACGGTCTTTGCCGTTTTTAAAGTCATCAATTGATTGTTGGTTGTTGTCTAAAACTTCGTTAATCATTGGTAATAATTGCGCTGGATCAGATAATTGAACAAGGCCTTTTGCTTCGACAACTTCTTTAGCGTCTCCACCGTTTTCAATTAACTCTTTGAACACTTTCTTCGCAATTTTCGAGCTGATTGTGCCATCGTTAATCAAAGTAATCATACCCGCTAGATTTTCTGGTGTTAGTTTAGTATCGGCTAATTCAACTTTTTCACTGTTTAAGTAAGCAGAAACTTCGCCCATTAACCAGTTTGATGCTTGTTTCGCATCTGCACCGTTTGCTAAAGTTGCTTCAAAGAAATCTGACATTTCTTTCGTTAAAGTCAAGACCATTGCGTCGTATTCAGGTAACCCTAATTCACTGATATAACGGGCACGACGTGAGGCTGGCATTTCTGGCAAACTAGCGCGAACTTTTTCAATCCATTCATCATCAATTGAAAAACGAGGAACATCTGGCTCTGGGAAGTAACGGTAGTCACTTGAGCCTTCTTTAACACGCATAAGCAACGTTGTACTAGTTGCTTCATCAAAGCGGCGTGTTTCTTGTTGAATTTCGCCACCAGATAATAGGACTTTGGCTTGGCGTTTTTCTTCATAAGCTAAACCTTTTTTTACAAAGTTCATAGAGTTCAAGTTCTTTAATTCCGCTTTAGTACCAAATTCTTCTTGACCATACGGACGTAAAGAAATATTGGCATCACAACGCATAGAACCTTCTTCCATTTTCACATCAGAAACTTCTGTAAATTGGATAATTGAACGCAATGCTTCTAAATACGCATAGGCTTCTTCTGGTGAACGCATATCCGCTTCTGAAACAATCTCAATTAAAGGCGTTCCTTGACGGTTCAAGTCCACATAAGAGTACCCATCTGTGCCATGAATGTTTTTGCCGGCATCTTCTTCTAAATGCACCCGTTCAATGCGAATTTTTTTCTTTTTGCCTTCGACTTCAATTTCAATCCAACCATCATGTCCGATTGGTTGATCAAATTGAGAAATTTGATACGCTTTAGGATTATCTGGGTAGAAATAGTTTTTACGATCAAAATGTGTTTCTTTTGAAATTTCACAGTTCAAGGCAAGTGCTGCTTTCATGCCAAATTCTAAGGCACCTTTATTCATGACAGGTAAAACACCTGGGTAACTCCAGTCAACCACATTTGTGTTGCTGTTTGGTTCTGCTCCGAAATGCGCTGGCGCAGAGGAGAAAATTTTAGAGTTGGTTTTCAATTCTACGTGGACTTCTAATCCAATGACAGTTTCAAAGTTCATTAATCGTTCCCCCCTAAAATGACTGGTTTTTTCGTATGGAAATCTGTCGCTTGTTCAAAGGCGTACGCTGCTTTGTACATTGTATGTTCGTCAAAATGTTTTCCAATAATTTGTAAACCAACTGGCAAGCCTTCTGAGAAGCCTGCTGGAATGGACATGCCTGGTAGTCCTGCTAAGTTGACAGGAATGGTTAAAATATCATTCATATACATTGTGATTGGATCATTGATGTTTTCCCCTAGACCAAAGGCAACTGTTGGTGTGGATGGGCCAATGATTAAGTCATAATCCGCAAAGACATTCTCAAAATCTTGTTTGATTAGTGTACGGACTTGACCAGCCTTTTTAAAGTGCGCATCATAATAACCAGCACTTAAAGAGAAGGTTCCTAACATAATCCGACGTTTAACTTCTGTTCCGAAACCTTCAGAGCGTGAATTAACATAGACATCTTCTAGATTTTGGACATTTTCGGAACGGTACCCGTAACGAATGCCATCAAAGCGTTGTAAGTTTGAACTTGCTTCTGAAGAGGCAATAATATAATAGACCGCTACGCCGTATTTAGAATGTGGCAAACTAACTTCTTCCACCGTTGCTCCTAAAGATTTAAATGTTTCTGCTGCTTTTAATACCGCTTCACGAACATCCGATTGTACCCCTTCACCTAAGTATTCTTTTGGTAAAGCAATTTTCATGCCTTTGATGTCGCCAGTTAAATCTGCCGTAAAATCAGGAACAGAAACACCTGCAGAAGTGCCGTCTTTTTCGTCATAACCACTAATTGCATTTAAAGCTAAGGCATTGTCTTTAACATTTCGTGTCAATGGACCAATTTGGTCTAAACTTGAAGCAAAAGCAATCAAACCAAAACGAGACACACGTCCATAAGTTGGTTTTAGGCCCACAATACCGTTGAATGCGGCTGGTTGGCGGATACTACCACCTGTATCGCTCCCTAAAGAAACTGGGACTTGTCCGGCTGCGACAGCAGAAGCTGAACCACCAGAAGAACCGCCAGGAACTTTGGTTTGATCCCAAGCATTTTTTGTTTTCTTGAAGTAAGACGTTTCCGTACTTCCGCCCATGGCAAATTCATCCATGTTCAATTTTCCGACTGGAATCATATCTGCTTGATAGACTTTATCCATCACGGTTGCATCATAAATTGGGTCAAAATTGTGTAACATTTTTGATCCAGCTGTTGTCAAAATGTCTTTTGTGACAATATTATCTTTAATCCCAATTGGAATTCCTGCTAAAGGATTACTTTCAGTGATGCCTTTTAAGTCAATCGCTTTGGCTAATGCCATTGCTTTTTCTTCACTAACTGTGATAAAAGAACCTAGTTGTTCTTCTGTATCTTGAATACGATTTAATGTTTCTTCGGTTAAATCAACTGCAGTGATTTCTTTTGAGACCAATAAATCATGTAACTCTGTTAACGATTTGTCGTATAATTTTTCCATTAGGCTCCTGCCTCCCCGTTATCCATAATTGCAGGCACTTTAATGTAACCATTCTCTGATTCCGGAACATTCCGCATTAATTCTTTACGGTCCATTCCTGGTGTCGCTACGTCTTCACGCATGACATTGATTGATTCATTCACATTTGAAGTAAAAGGAACCCCTGTTGTATCTACTTCTTCTAGTAATTCCACCATATCAATAATTTTATCTAGTTGATTGGTAAAGTCCGCTAATTCTTCTTCGGAGAAAGATAATTTTGATAATTTAGCGACATGTTTGACTTGTTCTTCTGTAATTGCCATAGATACCCTTCTTTCTATCATTTACTGAAATTTTCATTTTCAGATTAATCAATTGGATTGTATTTCTTTAAACAGCTTAGCACAGCTGTTCACTCTGTTCCCATTCTACCATAAAATGGTCGGATATTTTAGATGAAACCTTGAATTTCATTGATAATTTGTCGCTCGCAAAAATGACGGAACTATGTTATTATGAAAATGAAAAGAGAGATATGCAGGAACATACCTCTCTAATAGCCACTACCAGTTATAAGAACTGGTGGCTTACTGAGTTATTGGTTTTATTTCAAACGCTTAACCGTTCAGCTCCTCAAAGCTTATGAACGGTTATTTTTGTTGTCTAAGACAAGCGCTAAGATACCGAAGATAATGGTCACAACAAGCGTTGCAAAACCAATCATCAGTCCTAGCGCTGCTTCAACGGACAAAAACATTGCTCCTTTCGTTAAAGTAAGAAGAATTGCGCATAAGCATCAACCTCCTTTCTCAACTCAGAAAGTCCTCGTTCATATAACTTTTATGACTAAAATAAGTATACCATCAAATTACTACATAAAATCTGACAACGTTAATTTTTCTTCTTAAAAATGACTTGCATCTAACGCATCGACCATTTCTTGTTCATTCCAAACGGTCACGCCTAAGCTTTCAGCTTTGGTTAATTTACTGCCAGCATCTTCGCCAGCAACCACAATGTCAGTTTTTTTCGAAACGCTCCCTGTAACTTTTCCACCAAGATTTTCAATTTTTTCTTTAGCTTCTTCGCGAGTGTACTGCGTTAATTTCCCTGTTAAAACAACTGTTTTGTCTTTGAAAGGTGACTCCACTTCTGCTAATTGTTCTGTCCGGAGACCTTTATATGTCAAGTTCACTTGGGCTTTTTCCAGTTCAGCCATTAATTCATGAACTTCCTCATTTTCAAAATACGTCACAACGCTGTCGGCGATTGTTTCACCAATTGAATCCAAAGCCACAATTTCTTCCGCAGTTGCTCGACTTAAGGTTGATAAATCACCAAAATGCTCCGCTAAAATTTTCGCCGCTTTCGCCCCCACATGGCGAATCCCTAAGCCAAAAATCAAACGTTCGACAGAGTTTTCTTTACTCCCTTGAATGGCAGTATAAATGTTGTTTGCTGATTTTTCTTTGATTTTATCCAAAGTCATTAACTGTTCTTCTGTTAAGAAATACAGATCCGCTACGTCTTTCACTAATCCTTTGTCATACATTTGTGCTAACACTCTTGGCCCCAAGCCATCAATGTTCATTGCGTTTCGTGAGACAAAGTGATTCAGCCCTTCTTTAATTTGCGCAGGGCATTTTGGATTAATACAACGTAACGCCACTTCCTCATCTAAATGCACCAACTCACTATGACAAATTGGACAATGTGTCGGCATTTCATAAGGCTGACTATCGGCTGCACGTTTTTCAACTAGGACTTGCGCTACTTCTGGGATAATATCGCCGGCTTTGTAAATAATAACATGATCATTTAAACGGATATCTTTCATTTGAATAAAATCTGCATTATGCAAACTTGCCCGACTAACCGTGGTTCCCGCGACTCGTACAGGAGCCATGACCGCAGTAGGAGTGACCACCCCCGTGCGCCCAATTGTCCATTCAATATCTTCCACTACTGTTTCTGCTTCTTCTGGTGGAAATTTGTAGGCAATCGCCCAGCGAGGTGCTTTGACAGTGAAACCTAATTCATCTTGTAACGCAAATTCGTTCACTTTAATCACAATTCCATCAATTTCGTATGGCAAAGTGCTCCGCTTTTCATGGTATTCTTCAATGTAGGCCCAAACTTCATCGATTGACTGACATAATTGCCGTTCGGGATTGGTTCTAAAACCAATTGCAGAAAGCTCTTCTAATGCCTCAAACTGCGTCTTCGCTTTCATTGGTCCAAAGTCAGCAACTGTGTATAAAAACGTATTTAAGTTCCGTTTCGCCACAATTTTTGTATCTAATTGGCGCAAGCTGCCCGCCGCTGCATTCCGAGGATTGGCAAAAATATCTTGGCCATTTTCTTCACGTTCTTCATTCAATGCGACAAAGGATTGTTTAGGCATGTAGCACTCGCCACGAACTTCCACTGAAATGGGCTCCGTTAAGCGCATTGGTACAGAGCGAACCGTTCGTAAGTTCTCTGTAATGTTTTCACCAACCGTTCCATCGCCTCGTGTTGCTCCGCGTACAAACACCCCGTTTTCATAACGTAATGAAATTGCTAACCCATCAATTTTTAACTCGCAACAGTAAGCAACAGGTTTACCAATCGCCTTACGAACACGTTCATCAAAAGCAAAAATGTCTTCCTTGCTAAACCCATCATTTAAACTATACATTGGAATGTCATGCGGAGCTTTTTCAAAACCAGATAAAACTTTGCCACCTACACGTTGTGTCGGCGAATCTGGCGTGATTAAATCAGGAAACTCCGTTTCAATATCGACTAACTCTTTATACAAACGATCGTAAACATAATCTTCTACGGATGGTTGATCTTTGACATAATATTCATGGGAATATTGATTGAGTTGTTTTCTTAATTCTTGCGCACGAGTTGTCGCCGCCGTTAATGTTAATGGTTGTTGTTCCATCGTAGAACTCCTCCTCATAAGTGTAATGCTCCTATCGTCTTTTTAACACATTTACACTAAGATAGAAAATAAAAAGAATTTATCTAATGATGATTTCTCATTAAATCGCTGACCTATTTTGCATGTTAAATTTTTTCAATTGGTGCAAATGCCGCTAACAACCGTTTTATGCCTTTTTCTGGGAAAGCAATGTCCAACTCTAAGTCTTTGGCCGAACCGCCTACACGAACGACTGTACCAACGCCCCATGCTTTATGTTGGACCTTATCACCTGCTTGCCAAGAAACTTTTTCCCCACCACTTGCCACTTTGTTGCTAACTGATTTTGTAGCTGGCTGTGTATAAGCTGGTTTACTTGCGCTGGGCTTGAATACTTTAGGATCAAAGGTGCGCGCTGGAGCTTTCTGTAAATTGGCCGCCGCCCCTTGTTTCATTAAACGCTCCGCCTCAATTTCTTCTAAAAAGCGACTTGGTCGATTATATTGCGTGCGACCATATAATGTTCTCGAATAAGCATTCGTTAAGAACAGGGCTTCTTCCGCTCGTGTGATACCAACATAAGCCAAGCGCCGTTCTTCTTCCAGTTCACTTTCTTCTAGCATGGCACGTGATAATGGGAAAACCCCTTCTTCTAAGCCCATTAAAAAGACCACTGGAAATTCCAGCCCTTTGGCCGCATGCAACGTCATTAAGGTTACTTGTGAAGAGCTCTCTTCTAAATTATCTAAATCAGAAACCAAGGCTAAATCTGTTAAGAAATCTGCCAATTTTGTTTCTTCGCCATTTGGATCGTCGTTGTTTTGCGCTTCAAAACGTTTATCAAATTCTTGTGTCACAGATAAAAATTCGTCCAAGTTTTCTAAGCGAGCTTGAGACTCTAAATTATTTTGCGCCATCAAAGCTTCCCGATAACCACTACGTTGTAAAGTTTCTTTCACCAATTCTGTAATCGTTAAATAGGGCACTGTTTTCGTTAAGTCTTGAATCATCATGCCAAAATTACCAAGCTCTTTACCCGCTTTTCCTGAAATATTTGCCAAATCAACATTTTGGGCAGCTTCCAGCAAAGCCCAACCATGCGTATCCGCAAATAGCCGTAATTTTTCAATTGAACTTTTACCGATTCCTCGTTTTGGTTCATTGACAATTCGTTCAAAACTAATCGAATCATCTGGATTGGCAATCAAACTTAAATAAGCCAAAATATCTTTAATTTCTTTACGGTCGTAGAATTTATGTCCGCCCACCATGGTATACGGAATATTAGATTTCAAGAGCATTTCTTCCACTACACGGGATTGAGCATTGGTCCGATATAATACCGCAAAATCACCATAAATTCGGTCATTTTCCCGCATTTCTTTTTGGATTTGGCTCACAATAAATTGTGTTTCATCCCGTTCTGTGTCCCCACGATAATAGACAATTTTTTCACCGTCTATATTTTCTGTCCACAGTTCTTTCTCGCGGCGGTTACGGTTATTTTTGATGACATCATTCGCAGCCGCCAAAATGTTTTTGGTGGATCGATAATTTTGTTCTAGCAAAATTACACTGGCATCTGGATAATCTTTTTCAAAATCCAAGATATTTTGCATATCCGCCCCGCGCCAACCATAGATACTTTGGTCGGCATCACCTACGACACACAGATTTTTGAAACGTGCAGCCAATAAATTGACTAAGGTATATTGTGCATGATTGGTATCTTGGTATTCATCCACATGAATATAGTGAAATTTATTTTGGTAGAAAGCCAACGTATCTGGTTGTTCATTGAACAAACGTATCGTATTCATAATCAAATCATCAAAATCCATACATTGGTTTTTGCGTAATTCTTTTTGATAGGCTTCGTAGCATTTTGCGACAATTTCTTCATATAAGGAACCTTGCATTTCAGCAACTTTTTCAGGCGTTTGTAATTCATTTTTGGCATTGCTAATCGTACCTAAAATTGAGCGAGGATCATATTTTTTTGAATCAATATTTAAGTCGTTTAAGATGCGTTTCATTAATGTTTTTTGTTCCGATGGGTCAATAATTGTAAAATTACGGTTGTAACCAATCTGATCCACATCACGACGTAAAATTCTTACACACATGGAGTGAAAAGTGGAGACCCATACATCTTCGCCACCCGTTTCCAGTAATTTATTTACACGCTCTTTCATTTCTTTAGCAGCTTTATTGGTAAACGTAATCGCCAAAATATTCCATGGATTTACTTCTTTTTCCTCAATTAGATAGGCAATTCGGTGTGTTAAAACCCGCGTTTTTCCACTACCAGCACCAGCCATGACTAACAGTGGTCCTTCTGTATGCAAAACGGCTTCTTCTTGTCGAGGATTCATTCCCTGAACCAAGGCATGTTTTTGTGTCATATTAAACGTCCTCTCTCTTTTTTCAATCTTATACAGTATACCAAAAATCCCTTTGAAGTTCTTTAGAAAAGAACAAAAAATCTTTTTCTTTTTATATGAAATTTTCTTGTAAATCAAGTCAAACCGCAGTACATTAGTAAGTAGTGATGGAGGCTAAAAATGAAATGAATAATGATGTACATGAAATTAAACAATTAGATGGTACCCGAATCGGCTTTATCCTTAAAGGCATCGTCGTCGGAATCCTGGTCGGCTTTGTTGTCAGCTTATTTCGCTTAGGCATTGAAAAAATTGGCGAACAAGTCGTTCATCTGTATCAAACGTTTCACGAAAAACCCTTTTGGATGATTCCTTGGTTCTTATTTTCTCTCGTACTTGCTTATTTATTAGGACGACTGATTAAGAGCGAACCAGCAATTAAAGGCAGTGGCATCCCCCAAGTGGAAGGACAACTTCAAGGTCAATTAGAAATTCACTGGTTTCCAGTGCTTTGGAAAAAATTTATCGGTGGGATCTTAGCGATTAGTCCTGGGCTATTTTTGGGACGTGAAGGTCCTTCAATTCAACTAGGTGCAGTGGTTGGACAAGGCTATAGTCAATGGCGGCAAAGCACCAAGTCTGAAGAAAAAATTTTAATCAGTAGTGGTGCCAGTGCTGGTTTAGCCGCCGCTTTTAACGCACCAATCGCAGGACTTTTATTTGTTCTAGAAGAGGTTCACCATTCCTTTTCACCTTTAGTTTGGTTAACCTCTTTTTCTGCGGCCATTTCCGCTAACTTTGTTTCTTTGCATTTCTTCGGATTGCAGCCAGTTCTTTATATTGGTCCGGTTAAATCTTTGCCTTTAGAGTACTATTGGACATTAGTCCTGCTGGGCGTTTTGCTAGGATTATTAGGTTGGATATATCAAAAAACATTGTTGTCCTTACCAAAAGTATATGGAAAAATCAAAGGCCTTTCTTCTAATTATTATGGTTTTATTCCTTTTATTTTGATTTTACCGATTGGTTATTTCTTTCCACATTTACTTGGCGGTGGGAATCAAATTGTTTTAGCTTTAGGCAATCAACCGGCCACGATTTGGGCTTTAGTCGGCTTACTGGTTTTACGTTTTGTTTTTTCAATGGTTTCTTACGGATCGAATCTCCCTGGTGGTATTTTCTTGCCTATTCTAACTTTAGGTGCCATTATCGGAACATTGTATGGTAGTCTACTTGTCCAATACGTAGGGATGGATCCAATTTTTGTGAAAAACTTTTTAATTTTTGCCATGGCTGGTTATTTTACTGCGATTGGTAAAGCACCGTTAACAGCGATTATTTTAGTAACAGAAATGGTCGGCAATTTTTCTCATTTAATGTCTTTAGGGGTTGTCGCTTTAGTTAGTTATATTACCATCGATAGTCTTGGCGGCAAGCCAATTTATGAAAGCTTATTAGAACGTTTGGTTCCTTCTAAAGTAAGTAATATTCGTGGCCACAAAACGATTATTGAATTACCTATCACTGCAGAAAGTTCCTTAGATGATACGATGGTACGTGATTTTGTCTGGCCTAAACAAATGTTGCTCACTTCCATTCGCCGTGGCGAATCGGAAATTTTAACACATGGTGATACTGTTATGCATGTTGGCGATGTGCTCATTATTTTGACCGATGAAAAACTCGCTTACCAAGTCAAAAAAGAGATTTATCAAAAAACTTTACCGAATGATTTAGTGAATTAAAGAAAGCTGCTGAACCTGAGTTCAGCAGCTTTCTTTTTTTCTTATGACTGTTTTTTAATTTTTTTGAATGTTTTTGACCGTTTTAGATTGATTAGCGTTTTCATTTGTGCTATTATATCCATGAAATGAGGGATGAAAATGCTTACGGAAGAACGACATCAAAAAATTTTACAATTGTTAGATCAAAAATCAGTCGTCAAATCACAAGAACTTGCTAGCTTGTTCAATGCTTCAGAATCCACAATCCGCCGCGATTTACAAGAATTAGAAGACGCCAATTTGTTAGAACGCATTCACGGCGGCGCTAAGCGTATTCTTAATTTAGGCTTTGAACAAAACATGACGGAAAAATCAATCAAAAACACGCACGAAAAGCAAAAGATTGCTTCTTTAGCCGCTAGTTGTGTACAAGATGGCGATATGATCTATTTAGATGCTGGTTCAACCACGTTAGAAATGATCCCTTTTTTAGTTGGGAAACAAATCCATGTAGTGACGAATTCCGTACATCATGCTGCAAAACTTAGCGACATGGAAATTCCCACTATTATGCTTGGTGGTACTTTGAAGCTCTCCACTAAAGCAATCATTGGTGCCACTAGTATGGAACAGCTACAACATTTTCGTTTTAACAAAGCTTTTTTAGGAACTAACGGCGCACATTTAGAGTTTGGTTTAACAACGCCTGATCCCGAAGAAGCAGCGCTAAAAGCCTTGGCTATTCATCAAGCAGAAACAGCCTATGTTTTACTGGATCATACAAAATTTAATGAAGTAACGTTTACCAAAGTGGAAGAATTAGAGTCAGTTACTTTACTAACTGACTACTGCCCTGCTGAATCGCTTCAAGGATTCCAGCAAAAAACTATTTTAATGGAGGCAAACAAATGATTTACACAGTGACTTTAAACCCTTCTATCGACTTTATCGTTCATGTCGATCATCTACAAATTGGTGATTTGAATCGGATGACGAATGATTTTAAATTACCTGGCGGCAAAGGAATCAACGTTTCACGTATTTTAAAACGTATGGAGACAGAATCCACTGCCTTAGGTTTTTTAGGTGGTTTTACAGGCTCATTCATTGCCGATTGGTTGAAAAAAGAAGAAATCCAAACGAATTTCACTCCCGTGTCTGCTGATACACGAATCAACATTAAATTGAAATCAGATACTGAAACAGAAATTAACGGCTTAGGACCTGCTCTAACAAACGAAGAAATTCAAGAACTAAAACAAGCAGTTAGTCGTGTTCAGGCTGGTGATATTGTTGTTCTTTCAGGAAGTACACCTGCTTCTCTACGCAAAGGATTTTACGAAGAGTTAATCCAAATTGCGAAGGAAAAAGGCGCAGAATTTGTTATTGATACGACAGGTGAAGATTTAATGAACGCTTTGTCACAAAAGCCTTTATTGGTCAAGCCAAATAATCATGAGTTGGCAGAATTATATCATACAACCTTTACAAGTGTTGAAGATATTTTACCTTATGGACATCGGTTACTAGAAGAAGGAGCGCAACACGTAATTATCTCAATGGCTGGTGATGGTGCATTACTTTTCACAACAGAAGGTGTTTATCGTTCCAACGTTTTAAAACGTCCACTGAAAAATTCTGTCGGCGCTGGCGACTCAATGATTGCTGGTTTTATTGGCAACTTTTCAAAAACACAAGACCCTTTAGAGGCTTTCAAATGGGGTGTCGCTTGCGGTAGCGCGACCGCTTTTTCTGATGATTTAGCCTCAGAAGATTTTATCCAAGAACTTATTCACGAAGTAACAATTGAAAAAATTTCAGAATAAATCCACTAAGGGAGGAAAATAGAGTGAACATTAATGATTTATTAATAAAAGATGTCATGATTATGGATTTACAAGCTACTGATAAAAAAGGCGCGATTGATGAAATGGTCCAAAAATTATACGATGGTGGCCGCATCTCTGACATTGACACTTACAAAGAAGGAATTTTAAAACGCGAAGCACAAACATCGACTGGTTTAGGCGACGGCATCGCTATGCCTCACGCAAAAAATAGTGCCGTAAAAGAACCGACAGTTCTTTTCGCTAAAAGTAAAAAAGGGGTTGATTATGAAGCACTAGATGGACAACCTACTTATCTATTCTTCATGATTGCTGCTCCAGAAGGCGCTAATGATACACATCTCCAAGCGCTTGCGGCCCTTTCTCGATTACTTATCGATCCAGACTTTGTTGGCAAATTGAAAGAAGCGGAAACTCCAGAAGCAGTCCAAGCTCTTTTCCAAGCAGCAGAAGATCAAAAAGAAGCGGAAGAAAAAGCAGAACAAGAACAAACAACGCCAGCACCAGAAAGCAATCGTAAATATATTATTGCTGTGACTGCTTGTCCTACAGGAATTGCTCACACTTACATGGCTGAAGATGCACTGAAGAAAAAAGCAAAAGAAATGGGCGTAGACATTAAAGTAGAAACAAACGGTTCAGAAGGAATTAAAAATCGTTTGACTGCTGAAGATATTGCTCGTGCTGATGGCGTAATTGTCGCAGCCGATAAAAAAGTAGAAATGAATCGTTTTGATGGTAAAAAATTAGTCAATCGTCCCGTCAGTGATGGAATTCGTAAAACCGAAGAACTAATTAACTTAGCCATTAGTGGTGAAGCTCCTACTTTCCATGGCAGTGACTCGGCTGCAAGCGACCAAGAGGATTCAGCGGAAGGTTCAATCGGTTCTCGTATCTATAAAGATTTAATGAATGGTGTTTCTCATATGTTACCTTTCGTTATTGGTGGCGGAATTGCCATTGCTCTTTCCTTTATGATTGATCAATTTATCGGAGTTCCTCAAGATCAATTAGCCAACTTAGGTAATTACAATGACGTAGCTAGCTGGTTTAACCAAATTGGTGGCGCAGCATTTGGCTTTATGTTACCTGTCTTAGCTGGTTTTATTGCTTCTAGTATTGGGGATCGTCCAGGCTTAGTTGCTGGTTTCGCCGCTGGTGCGTTAGCAAACGCTGGAGGCGCTGGGTTCCTTGGGGCCCTAATCGGTGGTTTCTTAGCTGGTTATGTAGTGGTTCTTTTACGTAAAGTCTTCAAAGGCTTGCCAAAATCATTAGATGGAATTAAAACCATTTTATTCTATCCAGTTTTTGGTTTGATTATTACGGGCTTATTAATGTTAGTCATTAACATCCCAATGAAAGCAATTAATGATGCGTTAAATCATTTCCTACTTGGCTTAGATGGCACAAATGCAGCTTTACTTGGTGCTTTATTAGCTGGTATGATGGCCATCGACTTAGGTGGACCAGTTAACAAAGCTGCTTATGTTTTCGGTACAGCTACGCTAGCAAGTACTGTTGCAGAAGGTGGCAGCGTGGTCATGGCTTCTGTAATGGCTGGCGGAATGGTTCCTCCATTAGCAATTTTCGTAGCAACTCGTTTATTTAAAAATAAATTTACAAAAGATCAACAAGATGCCGGCTTAACCAATATTGTAATGGGCCTTTCTTTTGTCACTGAAGGAGCAATTCCTTTTGCAGCAGCTGACCCATTACGTGTGATTCCAAGTTTCGTGGTAGGTTCTGCCTTTACTGGTGCGTTGGTTGGTGCGTTTGGTATCAAATTATTGGCACCACATGGAGGAATCTTTGTCGTATTCCTATTAAGTAATCCATTACTATATCTATTGTTCATCTTAATTGGGGCGATTATTTCAGGAATTGTCTACGGACTTTTGAAAAAACCTGTCGAAGTACCTGCTTAAAAAAAATAATAAAAAAGCGATTCAACCATGGTTGAATCGCTTTTTTATTATTTTCTCTTTATCGCATAATTTTCTAAATACTCAGGATTTCCTTTGCTTCTGATATACGTATACACGCCCATCACAAAGGCCCCAAGGGTATTGGTAAATAAATCCCCCATCGTATCCATTAAAGCAGCACGCCCAATAAACGGTTGGCCGTTGGACATATTATAGCGTTGTAAATTCATGTTCCCTAGTGAATCGCAGATAAATTCCCAGAATTCCCAGAAAACGCCACAAAGCCCTGCAAATGCAAACCCAAATAATAAAAATAACCACGGGGAAACATCGGCGTACTTCGTTTTCTTCAATAGGAAACCAGCAATACCATAACCAACAGCAGTTAACAGCATCGGACTAACAAAGTGTAAAATTTTATCCCAGAACGAAATGATTGAAATCATATGCAACGAGGTTCCTAGGAATACTGAAATAAATAAGAAAAACCAGTAAAAATAAACGATGGTCGGTGGCATAATAATTTTTAAAAATTTATTGACAAGATCCGGTAAAAAGATCAGCCCAATTCCAAGTAAACATTCGATAACAAACGTCACACCTTGTTTTGTTGAATACTTGGCCGTAAAAAATTCCCAGAGATTGTACGTCAAGCATAAGATGCCAAACACCACTAATCCATATTTAATTTTCGAATAATTTTTATCCATTTTGACACACCCTTTCAAAAGTTATTTTATATGAAAAAAACTGTAGATGAAAGACACCTTCCATCTACAGTTTTAGAAAACTCTATCGAATGAAGAGCTTATTAAAAATGTTTATTTTTCAACAGCTGTTTCAGTAATTGTTTCAACAGCACGTTTCATACGAATATCGTGTTCTAACATGTCGTTGTTTAATACTTTACGTACTTGCGCTTCAGGCATGTTGTATTGTTCTGCTAAATCTTTCACTTCAGCATCGATGTCTTCTTGTGTTACTTCGATGTTTTCAGCTTTGGCAACTGCTTCAATCACTAAGTTTGTTTTTGTGCGTGTTTCTGCTTCGCCTTCAAATTGTTTGTGTAAATCTTCTTCTGTAGAACCAGTTAATTGGTAGTACATTTCAGGAGAAATTCCTTGGCGTTGCATGTTGTTTAAGAATTCATCCATTGAACGGTGAACTTCGTCGTGAACCATTACGTGTGGTAATTCAACGATTTCAGCATTTTCAACAGCTAAACGAATTGCTTCTTCGTCTTTTGCTTCTTCAGCTGCTGCTTCTTTTGCTTCTGTCAATTCTTTACGGAATTTTTCTTTTAATTCGTCTAATGATTCTACTGAATCGTCAACGTCTTTTGCAAATTCATCATCCAATTCTGGTAATTCTTTTGCTTTTACTTCATGAACAGTTACTTTGAAGACTGCTTCTTTACCAGCTAAATCTTCTGCTTGGTAATCTTCAGGGAAAGTAACGTTTACTTCTACTTCTTCGCCAGCTTTTTTGCCAACTAATTGGTCTTCAAAGCCTGGAATAAATGAATTAGAACCTAATTCTAATGAGTAATTTTCGCCTTTGCCGCCTTCAAATGCTTCGTCGCCTAAGAAGCCTTCAAAGTCGATAACTACAGTGTCGCCATTTTCAGCAGCGGCATCTTCTTTGATTACTAATTCAGCTTGAGATTCTTGTTCGCGTTTCAAACGTGCTTCCACGTCTTCATCTGTTACTTCACGGTCTTGTTTAGACACTGTTAAGTTTTTGTATTCGCCTAATTTTACTTCAGGTTTTACAGTTACTTCAGCAGTGATAACCCAGTCTTCCCCTTTATTCATGCTTTCAACATCAATTTTTGGTTGTGCTACTGGTTCAATTCCTGCTTCTAATACAGCCGCTTCATATGCTTCTGGTAAAACAGCGTTTAACGCATCTTCGTATAACGCTTCTTCTCCATACATACGGTTAAAAACAGTACGTGATACTTTTCCTTTACGGAAACCAGGTACGTTTAAGTTTTTTTTCACTTTATTGAACGCTTGCGTTAATCCTTTTTCGATTACTGCTTGTTCGATTGAAAAAGTTAATACACCATCATTAGTGCCTTTTTTTTCCCATTTCGCAGACATTTGTTTCCCTCCGAATAACATTTAATTTTATACATCAAACTTTATTTATGCATACCTTTAAATAGTACACTATCCCTAGGAAAATGTAAATATTTTAAGTGCTAAGAAGTGAAAGAAAGACTCGATTTTTAGCAAACTATCAGTTTTTTAATTTTTTCGGATTAAAAAAGCATAGAATTTCGAGAAATTTCCTTCTTAAAACCCTAAAAGATTGTGAACAAAATATCTTGTTCATCATCGGATGTAATCGCTTTACTTTATGAATGGCCCATTATAGAATGTATGTACTCAATATTTACGTATTATATATTTTCGTCATTATACATATAATATCAAAAAAGGAGGGGATGGTTTTGAATAAGTTCGTCTGGGGAATCTTTTCTTGCATCATATCATGGCTTTTTTTATCGCTGACTCAACCTTTGATGGCTCATTCTGAAACACTGAACCCTACAACTCACGCCTCTACTTTTAGTGAAACATTTACCTCAGTTTCAACAGAACAACAAACAACTCAAGCAACCGATATCGTGGAACAAGAAACCGGGCAAACCCATGCTTCCTCTGAAAACGATGAACCTATGGCACCTATGCCAGCTAGTGTTTCTGTTGGTAATAGCACCTTGAAAAGTACCTTAAGTACGGGAACGTATAACCAAGATATTATCACACTTTCATATGAATACAGTGTGACACTTATCGGCTTAGCAATTAATGATCGGCCGATTATTGCTATTCAACTTCCTACAGAAATTTCAAGCCAGTTAGATAACGACACTCTAAAGCAACAAGATTTTCTGACTCTTTTAACAGGGACTGTTAGTTATCCAGGAACAGCCACTCAAGATATTCACAGTTCAACTAACGGCGTCAGCCTCTCTTATAGTAGCACTTATCATTCTGTTTATCTAACTTTTCCAAGTAGCACCTTGGTGTTACTTCCCGGAACCAAATGGTCTGCCGCCATTTCGTTTGATGTGGGCGCACTTTATAAACGAGGAATTTCAATCCCTCCTGCTCTTAACGGCAAAGACTATCCGATTCGAGGAACCTTTACAGATGTCGGCACTGGATTAGGTGCAATTAATATTATTATTGGAAACAATACAAAAACAGGCGTAATTAGCAAAGCTCAACTTAGTTTAGGGAATTACCCCGTTCCTCAAGTCACACCAGCCAAACTAACTCAACCAAATCATCTGGACACTACTGTAACAGGGACCATTCAACAAGTACAAGACCCAAACTATAACTACTCTGTTCAATTAACCTTGAACCGCCATGATGGCACCACTACCCCCATTGTGGTGAAAGGGATTTCTGTCGATGCAGCCGGAAATTTCTCGACATCTTTAGCTTCACCATTAGAATATGGCGACACGCTCTCTACAATTGTCTTTGCTCGTTCAAAAACGTCAACCGACTATATTCAAAGCAGCCCCTCAGCTGACCAAAGTGTCAATTGGTCAATCCAACCAGTCACAAACGTAGTCGCTAATGCCGGATCAACTCAACTTTCAGGTAAAGCTTCTCAAGCATCTAACGGAACCTATCAAGTTAAAGTACAAATAAATGGTGGTTCTATTTTCACAACGTCCTTAGATTCCAATGGCCATTTTCAATTTGCTAATTTACCCACTTTCCAAGGGGGAGAAACGGTCAGCTTGTGGGTCCAAGGTCTCAGCAATCGCACTGGCCTGCCTTTGCTAACCAGTTCTACTGTTTCTCAAACAGTTGCTTATCCTGTGCCTCAACTAACGGTCACGCAAACCATTGAGCGGAAAAATGCACAAGGGCTCTGGGAAGCTGCAAACTCTGTCGTAAGTGGTCAAATCATTCGTTTCACGTTAATCACACGTTTAACCAATCAACCAGCAACGTGGATGAATCAGCAATTACGAGCAACGGTGCCTAAAGGACTGGCTCAACTTTCAGCTGCTACATTAACAAAACAATCAGCAGCAGGTTTAAGTACGCCAATAGCTGGGCTTCAACTTTTAACTGATAGTTCCACTGGTTTGCCGTATTGGAGTTATCATAATTCGCTGACAGCAGATAATTTTACGGAAGCCAATACACAATTCACCTTACAATATACAGCAACGGTTACAGAAGAATGGATAAACCAATTTCTTTTATTTTCTAGCACGGTTACTGGCAATGATGGTGGCGGAACGCCAATTACTAAGGAACAGTCTTTACCTATCAAAAACGGTACCCTCCGTTTTGTGCAGATGCCAACTACAGTTTCCTTTAAAAATTTACCTTTTCCCAGCAAACGAACCATATACTCACCATCGACCATCAGCGCTCCTTTCCTCATTGCCGATGGTCGTGTTGCAAAAACACCATGGCATTTGTTGGTAAGAGAGAGTCAGCCCATGCATTCAACTTCTACAAATAAAACGATCCAGCAAGCTTTCATTTATCGAAAAAATGGCAGTGATTTTCCTATCTCCTCTTTAGCAACCGAAGTTTATCAATACACCGCAACGGACGATAACAATGTAGAAATTCCTTGGAACCAACAAAATGGACTTTTTTTAAGCGTTGCTCCTGACCTTAATTTAACGGTCAAAGAATCTTACACTGCCGAATTACAATGGATTCTTTCTGATACACCCCTCTAATTAGGATTTAGCTTTTTTAAAAGTTAAAAATAAACAAGAAAGAAGGAATAAAAAATGAAAAAGATCGTGCGCATTTCAAGCATTTTGTTCGTTGCAACGCCTCTTATGCTTTTAAATAGTCCAAAAGTTGAAGCAGCTCAAGTCGCTTCTATTCAATCCAACGCTGATATTACGTTTGCTCTTGATAATACTGTCACGCCACCTGTCAACCCGACGAACCCTTCTCAGCCTGTGACACCTAATCCTGCTGATCCTCATCAACCTGGTACAGCCGGACCCCTAAGTATTGACTATGTTTCAAATATCCATTTTGGATCAAAACAAATTCAAGCCGGAACAGCAATCTATTCGGCACAACTGGACCAAGTACAAAATAGTACTGGCGATTTAATTAGCGTGCCAAACTATGTTCAAGTAACTGACAAACGTGGTCTAAATCTTGGCTGGAAATTATCAGTTAAACAGAGTGCGCAATTTGCTACAAGTGATTCAACACCCGCTGTTTTGGATAATGCATCCTTGACCTTTTTAGCAGCAACACCCAATTCAACACAGTTACTTTCTTTGGCGCCATTAACGGTCCCAGTAACCTTGGATCCAACTGGTGCCGCTACTTCTCCTGTGGCGACTGCCGCTCTTTCAACAGGAATGGGCACTTGGACATTAGCTTTTGGTAACGGAGCGACCGCTGCTCAAGGCATTCAATTAACTGTTCCTGCGACAACGAAAAAAGTTGCAGCTAAACAATATAAAACAACGCTTACTTGGATTTTGGATGATACACCACTTTAAAAGAAAACAAACAAGGTATTGCATGAAACAACTTCATGCAATACCTTCTTATAAAAAATTGTCAAAAAGGAGTGCACACTATGAATCAGCAGCTTTTTAAATGGCTCCATGCTATTAGCGTCATCATTTTTTTATTTTTTATTGGCTCTTATTCTGTAGAAGCAAGCGAAATGACTTTTTCTGTAAAAGCCATTTTACCCGACAATCAACGAACCAAAGAGACAAGTTATTTTGATCTACGTGTCGCTCCAAACCAAACACAAAAGCTACAAATCGAACTAACGAATCAAACAGCCAACGACATTACCGTGCTAGCTTCAGCCAATGCAGCGATTACTAATGATAATGGCTTGGCAGATTATTCTCATGCTGAAACAAAAAAAGATCCATCTGCACCTTTTACCTTTAATGAGATTGCGCAATTACCAAAAGAAATCTACCTACCTAAACACTCAACCAAGACTGTTGAATGTCAGCTTACTTTACCGGAAAAACCATTTAATGGTTATGTTTTAGGAGGACTCTACTTTGAACAAAAGTCAGATGAACAACCTGCTCACTCAGAAAACGGCGTGGCCATCAATAATCGTTTTTCTTATGTAGTCGGTGTCTTACTTAGTGAAACAGATGAACCTGTTCAGCCAAAATTATCTTTAAATGAAGTAAAAACCGATCAAGCTAACGGTCGTAACCGCGTATTAATGAATCTCCAAAACAAACAAGCGGCTATGATTAAAAAATTACAAGTCGATGCCTCTTTATATTATGAAAAAGAAGCTAAACCTCGCTACGAAAATCACCAAGAGTCGTTAACAATGGCCCCTAATACAAATTTTAATTATCGGATTGACTTAAAGGAACAACCTTTTGTTCCTGGAAATTATACTGTAAAAATCAAAGCAAACGATGGCTATCAAGACTATTCGTGGGAAAAACACTTAGTCATCCAAGAAAAAGAAGCTAAAAAATACAATGCTACCGCCGTCAACCTCCCACCTGAAAAACACACCAAGTTCCCTTGGAAACTGGTGAGTAGCATCACGCTAGTTTTTCTATTCATTTTGGGAAGCACGATTTATTATTTCAAGAAAAAAATACGTGAATCGCAACAGTAAAAAAGCACATCGACAATTGTCGATGTGCTTTCATAATCGCTTAATTATTTTGTATATTCTTCAACTAATGCAACGACTTCTTCCATCGTGTCGCATTCTTTTAATGCGCGGTCAGCAAGTTCAGCCATTTTAGTTGTGTCTAGACGTTTCATCAAGCTACGTGTTTTAAGGATAGATGTAGCACTCATTGAGAACTCATCTAAGCCCATACCCAATAGTAATGGAACAGCTGTTTGATCGCCCGCCATTTCACCACACATACCAGCCCATTTACCTTCAGCGTGTGCTGCATCAATTACATTTTTAATTAAACGTAAGATTGATGGGTTGTATGGTTGGTATAAGTAAGAAACGCGTTCGTTCATACGGTCTGCAGCCATCGTGTATTGGATTAAGTCGTTGGTTCCAACACTAAAGAAGTCTACTTCTTTGGCAAATTTATCAGCTAATACGGCAGCTGCTGGAATTTCAATCATAATACCTACTTGGATATCGTTTGAAACTTCAACACCTTCGTTGACTAATTTTTGTTTTTCGTCTTCAAAGATTGCTTTCGCTGCTCTAAATTCTTTCAAAGTAGCAACCATTGGGAACATGATACGTAAGTTACCATGAACAGACGCGCGTAATAATGCACGCATTTGTGTACGGAACATGCCGTCACCTAGTTCTGATAAGCTAATACGTAATGCACGGTAACCTAAGAATGGGTTCATTTCGTGTGGTAATGTTAGGTAAGGAAGCTCTTTGTCCCCACCAATATCCATTGTACGAACCACAACTGGTTTTCCTTCCATTCCTTCAAGAACTGCTTTATACGCTTGGTATTGGTCCTCTTCAGTTGGAAAGTCAGATGAATCCATGTATAAGAATTCTGTACGATATAAACCAACAGCTTCGCCGCCGTTTTTGTGTACGCCTGCTAAATCTTTTGGTGTACCAATGTTTGCAGCTAACTCAACATGTTTGCCGTCAGCTGTCACTGTTTCTGCATTTTTTAGTTTATCCCATTCTGCTTTTTGATCTGCATAAGCTTTTGCTTCTGCTTCAAATTCAGATTTTTCAGCATCTGTTGGGTCAATAATAACATCCCCAATGATTCCGTTCACTGCTAAAATATCGCCTGCTTTTACTTTGTCAGTAATTTCTTTTGTACCAACGATTGCAGGGATTTCTAACGAACGAGCCATGATTGCTGAGTGAGAAGTACGTCCGCCGATGTCTGTCACAAAGGCTTTAACATACGTACGGTCTAATTGTGCAGTATCACTAGGTGTTAAGTCATGGGCAACCACGATTACTTCTTCGTTAATCATTGAAGGATTTGGAAGAGTCACACCTAATAAATGTGCTAAGATACGTTTGGCAACGTCACGAATATCTGCTGCACGCTCTTGCATGTAAGCATTATCGTCCATTGCTTCAAACATACCAATATACATATCCGTAACTTCTTTCAAGGCAGCTTCTGCATTGACTTTGTTGTCTTGGATATTTTGTTTGATTTGACCAACCATTTCTGGGTCAGATAAAACCATTAAATGAGCATCGAAAACTTGCGCTTCTGCTTCACCAAGGCTTTGAGCTGCTTTGTCACGAATTGCTTGCAACTCTTCAGTAGATTTTGCTAAAGCATCGTCTAAGCGAGTTGCTTCTGCTTCAGTATCTTCTACGGAAGTTTTGTTGAAAGACAAGTCAGGTTGAACTAGCAGGTAAGCTTTAGCAACAGCAACGCCATCACTTGCGGCAATCCCTTTTAGCATCTCAGACATTATTCAGCCAATCCTTCTTTTTGTAATGTTTCAACGATTGCTGCCATTCCTTCAGCTTCGTCAGCACCATCAACAGTGATTGTTACGTCAGAACCTTGACCAACGCCTAAAGACATAACGCCCATGATTGATTTTAAGTTAACAGATTTACCTTTGTATTCTAAGTTAATATCTGAGTTAAATTTGCTTGCAGTTTGTACTAATAAAGTAGCTGGACGTGCGTGAATTCCTGTTTCTGCTACAATGTGAAATTCTTTCTTTTCCATATAAATCGGTCTCCTTCGTAAATAAAAAATTTTTATGTTAGGGTTTTCCTTTCTTGATACGCTAAAATCAAACGTCTACTCGAAAAAAGACCCTTTCAGTTTCTAAGATTACCATTTTTTTCTATCTTACACAACACTTTTTGCTTAAATTTCGTGATGTTTTGCACTGACTATTCTTCCTCTTTTTGGTAACGATAAATGATTCGTCCATTTAACCCCGCTTCTCCAACAATTTCCGCGCGGTCAGGCAAAGAAATCCAAGCATCACGAAATTGGAAAAATTCATTTTGCTCCACGATTAATTCAGAGATTTCTCCAGCTTTTAATGAAGCAATTTTTTCTACAAAAGGATTTTCAGCCATTGATTTCACCACTCTTTCTCTTAAATATCAACTCTTATAGTTTACTTGAAAATGGCGCAATTGTCTGTAAAAAAATCGAATCTTTGTCTTTTTTTAAACAAGGTCTTTTACTTGATTCTCTTACAAAAAATGCTATAATAACCTCAAAGGTCAAAAATGGTCAAGTGGTTTTATAGACAGAATTTATTCCTGCTATCTAGCACTTGGCTGGTTTGAAGAAAAATGGTCTGTTTACTAGAAATAATAGAACAAACAACTATTTTTCTGGCCTCAGTTATTTTGAAAGGATGTGTTTCATTCAATGATTTGTCAAAATTGTCAACAAAATGAAGCAACAATTCATTTATATGCAAATGTGAATGGTCAAAGAAAACAACTGGACTATTGCCAAAGCTGCTATCAAAAATTAAAAAATCAAGCAAATAATTCCCCTCAAAATATGGGACAAGACCCTTTTGGCTTTGGGAGTTTAGACGATTTATATCGCTCTCTTTCTCGCCAAATGCAACAAGGTAATCCTTATGAACAACAAACACCACCCACTCAATTTGGTGATGGTGGTAATGGCGGTCAACCCCCTCGCGGAGGCGCTGGCGCTGGTCAAGGTTTACTAGGCGAGTATGGGATTAACATCACCGAAGCGGCACGCCAAGGAGATATCGATCCTGTAGTAGGACGTGACCAAGAAATTAAGCGTGTCATTGAAATCTTAAATCGCCGTACAAAAAACAACCCCGTTTTAATCGGTGAACCAGGTGTTGGTAAAACAGCCGTTGTCGAAGGTTTAGCCCAAAAAATTGTCGATGGCGATGTGCCCCAAAAATTATTGGACAAAGAAGTCATTCGTTTAGATGTGGTTTCACTTGTTCAAGGAACTGGTATTCGCGGACAATTTGAAGAACGGATGCAAAAATTGATTGAAGAAATCACTGAAGCTGAAAATGTCATTTTATTTATTGATGAAGTCCATGAAATTGTGGGTGCCGGTGCTGCTGGTGATGGCAATATGGATGCTGGCAATATTTTAAAACCGGCCTTAGCACGTGGTGAATTACAATTAGTCGGTGCCACAACTTTAAATGAGTACCGTATTATTGAAAAAGACGCTGCCTTAGAACGTCGGATGCAACCAGTCCAAGTAGATGAGCCAACCGTTGCTGAAACCATAACGATTTTACATGGTCTGCAAAAACGTTATGAAGATTATCATCATGTCAAATATACAGATGAAGCGATTAACGCAGCAGCAAACTTATCCAACCGTTACATTCAAGATCGCTTTTTACCAGATAAAGCGATTGACTTGTTAGATGAATCTGGTTCAAAAATGAATCTAACTATTCAACTCGTCGATCCAAAAACAATTGATAAAAAATTAGCAGAAGCGGAACAACAAAAACAACAAGCTTCTGCAGAAGAAGATTTTGAAAAAGCGGCTTACTATCGTGATCAAATCAATAAATTACAAGCAATGAAAAAAAAACAAATCAGCGATGAAGAAACACCCGTCATCACTGAAAAAGATATTGAAGCCATTGTGGAACAAAAAACTGGCATTCCTGTCGGTGACTTAAAAGAAAAAGAACAAACCCAATTGAAAAATTTAGCTGTTGACTTAAAAGCTCATGTTGTCGGACAAGATGATGCCGTCGATAAAGTAGCTAAAGCGATTCGTCGCAATCGTGTAGGCCTAGGCAAACAAAACCGCCCAATTGGTTCCTTCTTATTTGTAGGGCCAACAGGCGTTGGTAAAACAGAATTAGCAAAACAATTAGCCTTTGAGCTATTCGGTTCAGAAGATTCGATGGTTCGTTTTGATATGAGTGAGTATATGGAAAAACACAGTGTTTCTAAACTGATTGGTTCTCCTCCAGGCTATGTTGGGTATGACGAAGCTGGACAACTCACAGAAAAAGTCCGTCGTAATCCTTATAGTTTAATTTTATTGGATGAAATTGAAAAAGCGCATCCTGATGTTTTACACATGTTTTTACAAATTCTCGACGATGGCCGTTTAACAGATGCACAAGGTCGTACAGTCAGTTTTAAAGACACCATCATTATCATGACAAGTAATGCTGGAACAGGAGCTGTGGAAGCCAACGTTGGCTTTGGCGCTGCCCGTGAAGGTGTGACTAAATCTGTTTTAGGTCAATTGAACAACTTCTTCACCCCCGAATTCCTTAACCGTTTCGATGGTATTATCGAATTCAAAGCATTAAGCAAAGAAAACCTGATGAACATTGTCAGCTTGATGTTAGAAGAAGTAAATGGCTTATTAGCTAAACAAAAATTACACATTGAGGTTCCAACAGAAGTCAAAGAGAAACTCGTTGATTTAGGTTATGATCCTGCAATGGGCGCTCGTCCTTTACGCCGAACGATTCAAGAACAAATTGAAGACGGCATTGCTGAATACTATCTAGATCATCCTGAAAATCATCAATTAGTCGCAACGTTAGATAACGAAGGTAAAATTATCGTAACTGGCGCACAAGAAGTGACTAAAACAGAAACTTCAACATCTGACCAAGCAGAATAATCAAAAATCCACACGCATTAATAACAATGCGTGCGGATTTTTTTATGCTTTTCACTTTTTATTTTCATCAAAAAAAACTATAATAGAAGAAAGATATTCGTATACTTGTTCCTCATAGAAAAAATTCAATCTGGAACTCCTGTACATAATTGGAAACGCTCTTTTGCAGCACACAACTATAATGAGGTGATAAAATGAAATTAGTGAATGTGACCAATAGCTACAAACAATTAGTAAATAAACAATTGGAAAACACGGATGCTTACTTTGTAAAAGTCTACTCAGCAGGAAACACGACCGCTGTCTATTCAGAAGCAGCTCACCATGTGGAAGTTCTGATTATGAATAAAAATCGTCGCATTCGTCCGACAGAAGTAAAAGAAATTTTAGCAAAACTGTTGAAACGATTACCTAAAGAGGCTTATGACCCAGATGAAATTTCTATCATTGAATTAAACCATGTGACCGAAGTGTCTGTTCCATTAAAAGTTTCCCTCATGGAAAACTAAAAAAACTGCCGAAGTTTCCCCACTTCGGCAGTTTTTTTAATTTATTGTGACGTTATTTTTTTTACAAGACTTTGATAATTTTCCGACCAAGCTTCTTCATTTGTCGGACTGACTAATTTATTTTCCTCGATTGCTTTTTTTCTTAAGTCATCCACTTCTTTTTTGAAATTTTCTCCCGATTTTTGAGCATAATCTTTAGAAAAATATTTTGATTGGCGAGAATAAGCCTTCAGTTTCGCATCTTTAATCTCTTCTTCTGTATCTGCAAAATATTCATCATAACGAAGATCGGTTATTTTCCCTGAATCTTTTAACGTAATAACAGTTAAACGTCCAGAAAGCCCCTCCCCAAAATCTTCTGTTAGACTTGTATAATGTTCTTTTGAGGGTTCTTTGATTTCCTTAGCTAAAGCCCTAGCAGCAGGAAGATAGCCATTATTAGCGCTATTGGATTGACCTTTGGCTGTCTGGAAGGCACCATCTAGACGATTTTCAGCAACCATTTGATTTTCTAAAAAAGTCATCGTATTAACAACGGTCACTAACGATTGATCGGTTCGGGCGTTGTTCGCTTGAAAATTTGCATAGCCGGATAAACGTTTTGTCACTCCTGCCCATTCTTCAGAATAATAGTTTTTAGGTCCACGTTCATCAAATTCCACTAACTGAATTTGTTGATCCTTAACAACGACATCAATTAAAGCCGTATAGCCGCCATCAAACACGACTTCATGATGATAATAATCCCCTTGAACTTCTCCGATTTCTGGACGACCTGACCAATACATCTTCTGGGCTTTTTCTTCTGGGCTAATTCCTGATTGTCCATTATTAGCTTCTACTGTAGCGCCAGAAACAGCATCAACTTCAAAGGTATGTCCATTACGCTCATAACTCACTTTGGCAGCACTCTCCTTCGGTTGATCATTCGTGTTTGCCTGCTCCTCCTGCTTTACAGAAGTGGCATTAGTGGCTTCCGAGGCACCACTCGTTACTTGGCCTGCTTCTGCTTCAGTACTTTCTTTCATTTTTTCAGTTCGTTGATCTGGTTGGCACCCCATTAAAACAATCATTGAACAAAATAACCCGACAACTATCTTTTTAGTTTTCATTTTTCCTCCTTTTAAAGCTCATTGAATTACCATTCAATTCTAATATAAGTAGGATAAAAAGTATAGCTAAGTAATCGTTTTTTCTTCATATGGCGATAAACTTAACTGCCCAGATAAATACTCACCTAGATAAATTTCCTGTAATCTTTGGAAGCCTTGTTCTTGGATTTGCGTTAATAGCCAGTGCTCATCCTTTTTGATTAACTCTAGGACATCCATGTTGGCTTGACCGTCCACAATAATCGGGTAACGAATACTTTCATCGCCATATTCGACGATTGTTAATTGACCATTTTGTTCTAAAACCGCCCGTTTAACAAGCTGGACTTCATAAATACCATTTGCTCGTAATTTAAACATCAGATCATTTGCAGAAATACCATTTTTCAAACATTCCTTCACCACAACCTGTCCATCCTTGATTAAAGTAATGGGTTTACCATCCACAATTTGCTTCACATAGCGATTGTGTTCTTTTGCAAATTTTAAAATTAAGACTAATAATGTCCACAAAATTAACACTAATACAAATTGAAGCACCGTAATTGAATCATTATAAATAACACCACCAATAATGCCCCCCAATACATAGTTTTGCACTTGGTCCATGGCCGATGTGGGCGCCAAATTGCCTTTTCCCATCAAATTAATTTGGACAATTAAACAAATAATACCTAAAGCAAATTTAATAATAATTGGACTATAAAACTGCATTAATTTTCCCTCACTTTACTTTATGATTTCAATCGTTGGTGTTAATAAATACGTTTCTTGTAACGTATAAGACTGCTGATCCGTACTTAAACTCATTTTATAAAACACTTCGTCAATTTTAACTATGGTTCCGTCAGCCAATTGTGTACCATTGACATAAACTTTTTCTGGAGAAACCTTTTTTTCCTGTGCCACTTGTTCGACAAAATGTACCATTTGTGAAGATTGTGAATGCTGATTTTGGTTCAGTTGATAATTGGAATATTGAACCCCTAAAACAAATAATAATGATAAAAAAATAATAATACTTAATTCACGATATTTCGTTTGAATTTGATGTCGCACATAAAAACTAAACACAATGACTAGCCCGATTAACAAAGCAAAAATAAAAAAATACTTTAAGTAATCATTTAAATTAGATTGGCTTTTTAAATACTCGATGCCATAAAAATTCATGTTCTTGTCCACTCCTTGATAGGTTAGTTATAATAAGTATTCTATCTCAAAAAAAATAATCACACCTGCTTTAGTGCCTTATAAGAAGAAAAAGCTCAGCGCAATCATCTTGAGAATGATTGCGCCGAGCTTCAATCTTCTAAAGATTCAGCTACTGATTGATTACAAATTAATTTTACATCAAACTTTTCAGTTCAACATCTGGATATTTATCCGCAAACCAGCGTTCCGCAAATTGGTTTTCAAATAAGAATAAAGGTTGATCGAAACGGTCACGTGCCAAAATGTTTCGGCTAGAGCTCATGCGTTCATCTAAATCTTCTGGATTAATCCAGCGGGCAATTTTAGAACCCATTGGCGTCATCACCACTTCAGCATTGTATTCATTGGACATTCGGTATTGGAAAACTTCAAACTGCAATTGACCTACGGCGCCAATGATATATTCTTCCGTTAAATATGTTTTATATAATTGAATGGCTCCTTCTTGAACCAGTTGGTAAATTCCTTTATGGAAAGATTTTTGTTTCATCACGTTTTTGGCAGTTACTTTCATGAATAATTCAGGGGTAAATGACGGTAACTCTTCATATTGAACATTCATTTTCCCTTCATACAAAGTATCGCCAATTTGGTAATTTCCTGTGTCGTACACACCGATAATATCGCCTGCAACAGCTTCTGTGACGTTTTCGCGGGCATCCGCCATAAATTGCGTCACGTTACTTAATTTGACTTTTTTGCCTGTTCTACCTAAAGTCACGTCCATGCCTCTTTCAAAAACACCTGAACAGATTCGAACAAAGGCAATTCGATCACGATGGGCTGGGTTCATATTCGCTTGAATTTTAAAGACAAAGCCTGAAAATTCTTTTTCGTAAGGACTTACTTCGCCACCCTCTTCTGTTTTATGCGCATGTGGCGCAGGCGCAAATTGTAAGAAGGTTTCTAAAAATGTTTGAACCCCAAAGTTTGTCAAAGCAGAACCGAAGAAGACTGGCGTTTGATCACCACGAGCGATTTTTTCCTCGCTAAATTCATCGCCTGCTTCTACCAACAACTCAACATCTTCCAACACTTGTTGATAAACGCTGTTATTGTGCAATGGTAAATCGCTTGGGATATCGCCATCTTTTAAAGGAATAAAACGCTCCCCGCCATTATTTTCTGGACGATATAATTCCACACGTTCATTATAAATATCGTATAGACCTTCTAGGCCTTTTCCCATACCAATTGGCCAGTTCATTGGATAAGATTCAATATCCAATAGTTCTTCCAATTCTTCTAAAAGTTCCAATGGTTCCCGTCCATCACGGTCCAATTTGTTAATAAAGGTAAAAATTGGAATACCACGTTTTTTAACAACTTGGAAAAGTTTTTTCGTTTGTGCTTCAATCCCTTTGGCACTGTCAATAACCATCACAGCACTATCCACGGCCATTAAGGTCCGATACGTATCCTCTGAGAAATCCTCATGCCCTGGGGTGTCCAAGATATTAATCCGTTTGTCTTGATAGTCAAATTGCATCACAGAACTCGTTACCGAAATTCCACGTTGTTTTTCAATTTCCATCCAGTCAGATTTGGCAAAGTTCCCTGTTTTTTTCCCTTTGACTGTTCCAGCTTGGCGGATGGCGCCCCCAAATAATAATAATTGTTCAGTAATCGTTGTTTTCCCAGCATCCGGATGGGAAATAATCGCAAACGTACGGCGACTATCGACTGCTTCTTTTTGATTGATCGTCATAAAAATCTCCTTATCACTTGTGATGTTTATTTATTTATTTTCTTCAGCATAATTTTTGATTAACCTTTGCTAGTATATCATGTCAAGCCTTGAGAATAAAGAGCTGCTGTTGGCTGTTTTTTAAAAGGAAAACCTGCGACATTAGTCAAAACGACTGATGTCACAGGTTATTTTTAACGTCTTGGTTCGTCATCTTCCATTTCTTTACGGAAAAAACGACGATTTTCTTCTGGTTCTTCATCGACAGTTTCTTCATCGTAGAAATGAACGCGTAAGACTAGCAAACGTGTGCCTTCCATTTCTTCAGCAGTTAACTTAATATTGCCCACTTCAAAAGAAGGTTTTTCCCCTTCATCAGGAATGGTTCCTAATGCTGTAATTAAGTAACCTGCCATTGTATCAACATCGCTCATGTGTAAATCTGTTTCAAATACTTCATTAAATTCGTCAATTAACATGCGCCCTTGAACCAAATATTCATTGTCGGCCACTTGTGTATATAAATTTTCTACTTCATCTGTTTCATCGTCAATTTCACCAACGATTTCTTCTAGTAAATCTTCCAGTGTTGCTAAACCGACAACACCGCCATATTCATCTAGTAAAATCGCCATTTGGTTTTGTGTTCGTTTTAACTCATAAAGTAAATCATCAATAAAAATGGTTTCTGGGACAAATAATGGTTCTTGGATGATTGCGCCTAATTCAATGTTTTCAAAGCCTAAATTACGTGCAGCTTTTAGTAATGTTTTGGTATGTAAAATACCAACAATTTTATCTTTGTCTTCACTATAAACAGGAATCCGAGAATAATTTTCTCCTAAAATTAAATTGATGTTTTCTTGGACATCATCTTGGATATCAACCATGAATGCGTCTGTCCGAGGAACCATTACTTCTCGTGCCACTTTTGTATCTAATGAAAAGACACCTTGTAGCATTTCTAGTTCTTCGTTTTCCAAAACACCTTCTGTTTCAAGCATGTAGCGCATTTCATCTCTTGTCATCTTCGAATCAGCATCATCGAAAGTCATTGGTGTGATTTTGGATAATAAATCGGTCGAAGCCGATAGCAACCAAACGAAGGGACGCGCGATAACTCCTAAAAAGCGGACTGCACCAGAAGTCAATTGAGCGACTTCTTCTGATTTATTCATAGCAATTCGTTTAGGGTATAATTCACCAAATACAATAGAAACGTACGTTAACAACGCTAAGATAATGATACTGGCAAGACTCTTAGCTGCGGCGCCGCCACCTAATACAGGGGCCAAACGACTAGATAAAGTCTCTGCTAATGAAGCACCAGATAGGATATTAACCAAAGTAATCCCTACTTGGATTGTGGATAAAAAGTTATTGGGGTCTTGCAATACCTTAAGCAATTTTTGAGCTTTTGCGTCGCCGTCTTCCGCTTTTTGTTCCACACGATTCTTGTTAACAGATACGACTGCAATTTCCGCCGCTGCCAAAAAGGCATTGATAAACGTCAACACGACTAATAATAGAAGTTGCGCAATTAGCGACTGACTCTCAGGGTCAGCATTATTCATAATGTTCTCTCTCTCCTTAATTGTTGATAATTCCGAGGCTGTACTTTCGTACTCTTTTAACGTTCTTCCTCTTTTTATGGTTAGGCTTAGAAACAGACACAATCAGTATTATGACAGGTTATTTTCTATCCTAATCCATAAAATCATAGCACGAAAGATTAGCGGATTCAATCATTAACCGTTATTTTCTTTCGTATTTGTTTCATTCCCTAAAAGAACGGCATTAGTAACTTTTTCACTACGACCCGCTTTGACCATATCAATAACATAGTAGATAATGGTCCGGCAGATTGCGTAAAATGGGACGCCGAGGAAAATACCTAGCAAACCTGCTAAATTTCCTGCTACCAATAAAATTAAAATAATCGTTAATGGATGGATTTTTAGAGATTTTCCGATAACGTTTGGATAAATAATATTTCCGTCCAATTGTTGAACCACTAGCACCACTAAACAACATAAGGTTGCTTTAACGGGTTCATTAAAGATGGTCACTAAGACAGCAGGCGCTAATCCTAGATAAGGGCCTAGATAGGGAATCAAATTCGTAAAGCCGGCAATGACACCAAATAAAAAGGCATAACGAACGCCAAGCAATGAATACCCAATAATCGTAAATGTACCGACAAATAAACATTCAATCGCTTGTCCACTAATATAACTGGATAAGGTTTGGTTCAATTGTCCTAAAAGATCCACAATATCATCTTTTCTTTTCTCAGGTAAAAAGCGTTGGATCGCTGGTACTAGCTTATCTCCATCTTTTAACATATAAAATAAAATAAATGGCGCAGTGACCAAAACAATGGTGGTTGACGCCACCGTTGATACGATTGAACCTAAGCTACTTGATAAACTACTTAAAAATTGTTGGATAATATTTGCATAAGAAATATCCATTTTTTCAATATAGCTTGTTAAATCAATTTGTTTAAAAATAGGTAACTCCGCAATCTCATAAATCCAGGTCTCCACTTGTTTAAAGAAATCCGGCATACTTGATGCTAAACTAGCTAGCTGATCTGCCAACTTAGGGATAATTGTTAATAAAATCAGAACTAATGCGATGATTAGTAATAAAAATACCAGTAAGACGGCATAAATTCGTTTCATTTTCGTCTTCATTAGTAGATTGACCACAGGATTTAGTAAATAATACAAAAAGCCTGCTACTAAGACTGGGGCAAACAACGTTGAAAAGAATGTCCCAATCGGTGCAAATAAGAAATTAATTTTCGAAGCAATAAATAATAGCATGGCCACGACAAGTAATTCAACTGACCAGAAAAATAATTTCGATTCTTTAAATCGATTAATCACAGCGGCTCCTCCTTTATTTTTATTCAATTGTTGCTGTTTTATTTTATCACACCTTCCCCCCTCAGTCATTGAGAATACTTCATTTCTAGAACTTTTTCGTGGTATAATAAAATAGAAACAGATTCTGAACTTGGGGGTTTTTCTATGCATGTAGCTCAAACAAAAGATACCATGAGTGATCTTTATTTAGATGCTGTCCGGCTTCGTCAACGCGTATTCGTAGCGGAACAAGGGGTACCAGAAGAGATGGAAATCGATGAATATGAAGCACGTTGTATTCACTTTGTTTTGTACACGGATCATGTAGCTGTCGCAACTTGTCGCTTGCTTCCACTAGAAAATGGCGTTATGAAATTACAACGAATGGCCGTTGAAAAAGCTTACCGTGGCGCCGACTATGGACGAGTGATTATGGAAGCGGCAGAAAATTTTGCCAAAGAACAAGGCTACCACAAGATTACTCTAGGCGCGCAAGTCACCGCTGTAGGCTTCTATGAACGTTTAGGTTATCAAAAAACAGGGGCACCTTTTATGGATGCTGGCATTGAACACTACGAAATGAATAAAGAACTATAACACCAATTAAATCGGAAAATTTAGAGCTTGGAGCATTAGCCATTTTGGCTAATGCTCCAAGCTCCTTTTGTGGGCTGTTTACATCGGCTATTTTTTTGATAGCTGTTGATAACGTTGATACCAGATATCTACATATTCGGGCGAGAAGGGGCCTTTTTCGTTATTAATCCAATCCACTAAAGTCTTGACATTTTCTTTTAAAATGAAGTCAATATCTTCTGGATAATCCATTAGTTTGCTATGAAATTCATATTCATCAACGTCTAGTAAACGTTTTTCACCATCTGGAAAAACCTTGATATCTAAATCATAATCAATATACTTCAATGCTTCGTCATCTAAAACATATGGCGAAGCCAGATTGCAGTAATACGAAACCCCCTTTTCTCTAATCATTGCTATTATATTGAACCAATATTTCTTGTGAAAATAAACAATGGCTGGTTCACGAGTCACCCACCGACGTCCGTCGGATTCCGTTACTAACGTGTGATCGTTCACACCAATTAAAGAATACTCGCTCGTTTTTAGTACCATCGTATCACGCCACGTTCGATGTAAATGTCCGTCATGTTTATAACTCTGAATGGTTACAAACTCGCCTTCTTTAGGAATTCCCATAATACCCCAACTTTCCCCAAATAAAGTAAAGCACTGTTACTTTTTGGGTGTTCATACATCGATATCAAAATAATTATATCATATCTTTTGAGTTTGCGTACATTGAGTTCACTTAAAGAAGACGATTTCTGAAAAAATTTAATTCAGATGACCAAATAGTTTAAATTCAGTATATATTTTCAGCTTAATTACTGAATTTTTTCAAAGACTGATACTGCGCTCTCTCTTAAAACATGATTTAATTCGTCAACATTTGTTTTACCAGTTGTTTCAAGCCACGCAACGGCTGCTTCAGAACCTTGTTGAACAAATGGAAGCACGCCGTCTGCCCAAGTTGCGCGACCACATAAGACTCCATTAAACGAGGAACCTGCTTTTTTTGCAAATTTCAATGTTTCCTGAAACATCGCAGCACTAACCCCTGCACTCAAGAAAATAAATGGAAGTTGTGTTGCTTCACTTTGCATGTTGAAAAAGGCCTGCGCTTCATCTTGGCTATAAAGACTTTCAGTGCCAAAACCTTCTACAAAATTCATATTCACAGGGACTTCTACTTTTAAAACATCAACATTATAGCGATCCTTTGAAAATTCTTTCATCGCTTCAATTACTTTGTGCGGTTTTACTTTAGCGTATTCTTTTGAAGCACTATCCGAATTGTTTGCATCATAAGAGACAATTTCTAAAAAGAATGGAATTTCTTCGGCTAAACACTCTGAACCAATCCGTTCTATATAAGCTTTCTTTCGTTCATTGATTGCTTCACTTTCGTCAACATCGTAATAAAGTAAAAATTTACACGCGTCTGCGCCCGCTTCTTTTAAACGCTTAACCGACCAAACATCAAGACTATCGGGTAACCGTCCTGGTGTCGAAGCATCGTAGCCCGTTTTTTCATACGCAAGTAACAAACCTGAAGTTTGTGCTCGATTTTCAGCAGCAGCTAGGCCATATTCTGGATCCAACAAAATTGCTGAAGTCTCTGGTGTTAAGCAACGAGATACTAATACTTTAAAGTCACTGATTTCTTGCGCAGTCACCTCTTTGTATTTTCCCATCATGCGTTTTAAGGCCCCACGTTGATCAATGGCTAGTGCGCCAATAATCCCTTGATCATCTACCAGATTTTCTAAATGTTTACGTTTTTGTTCACTAATTTTTTTCATTCTGTTTCCTCTCCTAATTGATTATTTAGTAACGTAGCAATTTCAGCTGGCGAACTTGCTTGTTTCAGTCCAGAAGTAACTTCTTCTCTTAATAGGAGGCGCGCAACGGAAGAGAGTAATTTCAAATGTGTCGTGCCAGCTTCGGCATCTGGAATAAACAGCGCAATCACAAACTCCGTTAATTGGTTGTCAAGGCTCTGCCACTCAACACCTTGGTCCAAGGTAACGATGATAATGGCCGCTTGTTGAATCGTTGCTGCTTTTGCATGAGGTATCGCAAATCCATTCATCATCCCCGTTGTTCCTTCTTGTTCTCGCTCGTTCAGTTTATCGAAAACTTCCTGTGCGTCCTGAGCAACTTCCAATTCTGTTGATTTTTTTGCTAAAAAGTGAAAAACATCCTCTTGCGTTTGTAACTGTTGATTTAAAAAAATATGATTTTCTTTAATAAAAGCCATTCCATTCACTCCTAATTCCTGTTATTTCATTTTTTTGATAACGATTGCTCTTGTTTGGCGATTCTACTTTTTTGTACAAAACCTAGCAATAAACCGCCTACCAATGAACCAGCTAAAATTGCCAGAACCCATTGAACTGCGTGAGTAACAACTGGTAAAACAAGAAATCCTCCATGAGGTGCTGGCACTTGTACCCCAAACATATACGTTAGGACTGCCGCAATTGAAGATCCGAGCATCATAATTGGTAAAACCTTCAATGGGTCTTTTGCCGCAAATGGAATAGCGCCTTCTGTAATATGTGTGGAGCCTAAAATAAAGTTCACTAGCCCCGCATTGCGTTCATTTGTGTCAAAGTATTTTCCAAAGAATAATGTAGCAAAGCCTGTAATTAAAGGTGGCGCTATGCAGGCAGCAGAAACTCCTGCCATAAAAGAAGTATTTCCTTGAGCTAAGAGTGCCGTTCCAGTAACATAGGCCGCTTTATTAACTGGACCTCCCATATCAAAGGCACACATACAACCCACAATTATTCCTAAAACCAACGGACTGGAGTTTTGGAAACTAGCTAAAAAGCTCATCATTCCTTCGTTAACAGCTTTCATCGGATCTGCTAGTAAAGACATAGTGATACCAATAACTGCAACGCCAATGACTGGATAAAGGAAAATTGCTTTTAAACCATCTAATGATTTAGGCAAACCTTTAAATACTCTTTGTAATAAAAGAATGAAATACCCAGCAAGGAAACCAGATAATATCCCTCCTAAAAAGCCAGTACCACCAGTGTTAGCAATCAAACCACCGACAAAGCCCACAACCAAACCAGGTCGTTTCGCAATCCCCTCTGCGATATACGCAGATAAGATTGGCACCATCATGCCCATTGAGGCATCACCAATACTTTTTAACATAGCAGCGGTAGCATTATACTGACTACTTTCTGGATCAAATGAATAAATACCCCAAATAGCAAAAGAAAGAGCAATTAAAACGCCGCCTGCTACTACAAACGGCAACATGTGAGAAACGCCATTCATTAAGTTTTTATAAATACTATGTCCAACATTTCCTGAAGAAATTTGTGTCTCCTGTTCAAGTTCGTCCACTGCTTGGTTTTCGGCCGCAATCGATCCTTTGCCTGCGAGTGCTTCTTCAATTAAGCGATCTGCTTCTTTAATCCCCACACTGACAGGGACATCAATAATTCGTTTCCCAGCAAAACGTTCTGCTTGAACGTCTTTGTCGGCGGCAATAATGACTGCCTCCGCTCCTTGGATTTCTGCAGGTGTTAACTCGTTTTCTATACCAATCTGACCATGTGTTTCAACCTTAATCGTAATACCTTTACGTTTCGCAGCTTGTTCCAATGCCTCCTGTGCCATATACGTGTGCGCTATTCCCGTCGGACAACCTGTAGCAGCTATTAATTGATACGTAGCCATCTGTTTATTCCTCCTCTTGAATCTTTATTTGTTGCTCTAACTCCTGAACATCTGAAAAATCTGTCAATCCTTTGCGAAATGCTGTTGAACTACCTGCTGCAATACTTCTTTTTAAATTTTTTTCCAATGAAAGTCCTTGATGCCAGCCAGCTAAAAAGGTACCTAACATTGCATCCCCCGAACAAGCTGTATTCACAACCATTCCAGTTGGTGAATTACCTGAAAGAACCTTTTCATTATTTATAAATAAAGCCCCTTCACTACCTAAAGAAAGTAAAATATTTTTGGCTCCCCGCTTCAGTAATTCTTGTCCATAAAAAATGTAATCGTCCTTAGTCTGCACTTCTGTATGAAACCACTCTTGAAGTTCTTCTTCATTTGGTTTCAATAAAAATGGTTGATAAGGCAAACAATCTAAAATTTCTTCATAACTACTGTCTAAAATTAAGAACACCTGCTTTTCAAAACAAATTCGGCTAATTTCAATCAAAATACTTGGCGAAACCCCTTGTGGTAAACTTCCTGATACGCACAAATAATCCCCTTTACGTAACTCTGAAATTTTTTTCAAAAAACGTTGTACATGTTCTTCAGATAATTTTGGTCCTTTATTGACTAATTTGTATTCCTTTTGATCTTGGGTAACTTTTGTAAACACATTAATTCTCGTTGTGCCAGCGACTTCGATAAAATCAGTGGTTATCTCTTTTTCTTTTAAATAATCCTCGACATAGTTCCCAGTGAAACCAGCTTTGACTCCCAAAGCGGTATTATCAATCCCTAACATCTTTAAAATTAGGGAAACATTGACTCCTTTCCCGTTTGCTTGAATATCATCTTCCTTCGTGCGATTCACGACAAAAGGAACTAGCTCTTCTGTTTCGATAAATAAATCAATGGCTAAATTTAATGTACATGTATAAATGGTCACTGTAGTTCCTCCTTTCTCCTCTTTATTATGTCTCAAAATACTATGTAAAGGTTTTCATTCTTTCGCAAAAATATAGAAAACATTTACAATTTCATAATTCCTCTAGCTTTTTTATTTTTTTTCATTAAAAATAGGCTTATAAATGTTTTTTTAGTGAAAGAAAGAAGGGCTGGCCATTATGGAACAAAAATTGAGTGAGTCAGAGCAATATCTCTGGCATTTTATCGAAACACATATTTTAGAAATCCCTGATTATTCCATTGTAAAATTAAGCGAACGAGCCAACGTATCAACTGCGACGATTGTAAGAACCATGAAAAAGAAAGGCTATGAAGGTTTCACATCCTTCAAGCATCACTTGAAAGATAAAGAAAACCAAAATATAAATTTTTCAGCATTAGAAAAAGTAGACCGAGGAATTCGGACAGCCATTTTAAAGAATGAAGAAGAAGTAACTCGTACGATTAACATGATTGAAATTGGTAATATCGAAGATGCGATCCAAAAAATCAAGGCTTCTCGACGGATTATTATCTTTGCTAGAGGTTTTTCAGAATTAATTGCTCAGGAAATGATGGTTAAGTTTCAATTGGCTGGCAAATACTGTGAGCTGCATACGGACCCAGAAATTATTAAAAATATTAGTAAAAAGTTATCAAAAAAAGATGTGGCTCTTTTTGTTTCTTTAAACGGAGAAACTCAAGAATTAGTTGTCGCTGGTAAAAACTGTTACGACTCAGAAATTGGGACTATCCTTTTAACTGCAAGCAAACACTCTAGTTTAATGAAATATATTGAAATTCCGTTCGTGGGTTTCAAATCAGAAGGCTCCTTTTTCCCCGATTATGAAGTGCGTTCACGGTTACCACTATCCATTCTGGCAAGAATTTTATTGGATGCCTATGCTCTAAGAACGACAACTTAGGCTTTCTTAAATAATAAAAAGAGCGTGGGACAAAAATCACTTTGGATTTTTGCTCCACGCTCAAAAACTGATAAACGGCGGGAACAGAACCAACTCCTTCGGAAATAAGCCGAAATTCTCCAAAAATTAAAGAGCAATTTTTGGAAATTTCTTCTTATTTCTCGGAGCTAAACGGTTCTGTCCCGACCTCTTTTATTTTGCAACAAAACGTGCTTCTACTCGATAAATTCGTTGACCACGACTAGAAAATTTTTCTTCGTATTCTGTCATAATGTTGCCTTCAAACTCGCTATTATGCAAATCTAGCCATACACGTTCAATAATCATGCCATATTTAGAAAAGCTACTTAATGAGTATTCGAAGAGCCCTTGATTATCCGTTTTAAAATGAATTTCTCCATTTGGTTTTAAAATAATTTCATCTGTCGCTAAAAAGTTTTTATACGTTAAACGACGTTTTTCATGTTTTTTCTTTGGCCAAGGATCTGAAAAATTTAAATAGATTAAATCTACTTCATTTTCAGCAAAATATTCTGTTAATGCTTCGCCGTCTACTCGCAATAACTGTAGATTAGGTAACGGCTCGGCCACTAGCTTATCTAATGCAATCGATAAAATACTTAATTGCATATCGATACCAATATAATTAATTTCAGGATGTGCTTTAGCCATTTCATAAATAAAACGACCTTTACCTGAACCAATTTCAATGTGGATGGGATGATTATTGCCAAAACGTTCTTGCCATTTCCCTTGCCATTTTTCAGGACCTTCTACCACATATTGTGGATATTTTGCCATATATTCTGCTGCTCCGGGTCTATTTCTTACACGCATATTTAAAATTCCTTTCTTTTAAAAACAGACTGGTGAAATTCGCCAGCCTGTGTGGATGTTAAATGAATTAGTTTAACTACTAAACATTCGTTTTAATTGTAAAATTTCTGCAGTCATTGCTCTTCTTTCGCCCTCTTGGTGATGACGAACAATCTCTTGTAAAAAGCTAAATAAACCATACCAATAAATTCGTTGAACTGTACTTTCATTAGGAATTAAACCATAAGATAGTAACCATTGATTCCAACCGGAACGAGGCACATAATGACTCAAAATCATTCCTAAATCTACCGCTGGGTCCGCGACCATCACAGAATCCCAATCTACTAAATAGAGATAATTATTCGAGACTAACCAATTCCGATGATTCACATCGCCGTGGACAGCCACATAGCTAGTTTCTGGATATTCTGGTAAATGATTATATAAATAAGTGATTACTTCTTTTAAATAACTGTTTCGTTTTAATTCTTTAGGTAGTTGACGCTTATACTCTTTCAACATTGTTAGCGGGGTACAAACTTCGCCACCAATTTTTTTCAACATGTCTTTCAGCAAATTAGAATGATGCAATTGGTATAACACGTCAATCACGTCATTGCGTTTGCCAATTTCGTCCGCATGTAATAAACGTCCTTCCAGCCATTCTTGGGCTGTTAGTACGTCGCCATTCGCTGTCCGCTTTGTCCAAATCATCTTCGGGGCTAACCCTTCTTTAGACAATGCTGCAAGAAGTGGAGAAGTGTTTCGTTTAATGAACACTTTCTCTGTTTCTTTTATTCCCATGTATGTTTGACCAGTTGCGCCCTTTATCGGCTGCAGACGCCAGTCTTTATCCAACTGAAATTCCATGGAAATTATCTCCTATCTCAACACAATTTTATTGCAATTTTTACAGCAATTACCATTTTAGTCGCCAAACCTTGCTTCGTCAAGCTTCTATGTGGTTCTTTTGTAAATTTTGCTGGGTTTTCTCATCTTTATAACTTATTCAAGCGCATTGGAACATACATTTTAGTGAAAATCACAACTTCTACAATTAAGGCACCCAGAATGAGCAAGCTATTTTGCAAATTGCCTAAACGAAGGCAGACAATCCCACCAAAAATAATGGCCGCAACAGACAATGCGCCGCCAATTAACCGGCGAATTGCTGCTTGTTTTTTTTCTATTGAAATTGGATATAGCTGTGTCATCACCATATAATCAAATTGCGTGTACATGGGAATCAACTGGAACCCGATTAAATAGACAAACAATAAAGCAACTACCAACGCAATCCAGAATTCTTGTAAAAAGAAGAGTAGCACGCCACCAACCAAAATCAAGCGAAACAATAGGCCACTATATTCGCTACCTCGTAAAAAGCTCCGAATGAATAAGTAAGCATACGTGTTCTCAGATGTTTTTTTGACTACTCCGAGGAGAGGATCTAAGTATTTACGACGTTTTACTGTACTACTCACTTCAGGAATATCTGTAAACAACTGAATGAATTTATAAATTCTATGCATTCTGTTTTGTTCTTTTTGGATCATTTTTTCCCAATCCAAGAAACTCTGTTTCATCTTATTTTGCCAAATACTCGATAAACAAACGGCCAGAATGATGCCACCAATCACACCAACCCAAGGCGTCCAGTAAATGGCTCCCGTCATAATCAAGAGACTACTGATCAACCAAACGAACCACCAACTACGGTAAGTGGTTGACGAAAGATGATAGAGCCCGTAGCTTTGTAAACTAAGATGTGTATAAATCATACAAACTAGCATGACCAAAAATAAAAAGAAGGTTTGAAACGACCAACCCGTTGTGACTACAATCAACGGCATCAATAGGCCACTTCCTAGAAAGCTGACCACAATCGGTAAAATTAAAGAGTAGCGCAGCGCCCGTTTCAGATAAGCAGCGAATTGTTTTTCTTTTGGTAATAAAAACACCTTGTCGGGCTCTTCTGTCAAAGTAGCCAACTTACCAACTTGAATGAGTAGCAACCAGCTCAACAGAATTAACGGTCTGCCCCAAACAAAATCACGAGGTAATTCTTTTAACAACTGGGAATAGTACAGACCTAATCCGCCTAATAAAAACATACAGACTAAAACAAAATGATCATTTAAAATATAGCGCAAGTACTTGGACATTTTTTTGAAATGCCGTGACAAACGTTGACTAAAAAATTCGCCCATGTTACCCCACCTTTTCTTCCTTCGTCAAGGCAAGATAAATATCATCTAAAGAAGACTCTGGTAAATTAAATTCTGCTCGTAATTCAGCCATTGTACCGTTTGCCCGTAATTTTCCTTCGTGTAGCACCACAAAGCGATCACAATATTTTTCAGCTGTTGCTAAAATATGCGTGGACATTAAAATCGCTGCCCCTTGCTTACGCATCGTATCCATTAATTCTAATAAAGCATGAATTGCTAAAGGATCTAAGCCTAGAAAAGGTTCATCAATAATATATAAACTCGGTTCAATTAAGAATGCACAAAGTACCATGACTTTTTGTTTCATGCCTTTTGAAAAATTAGCAGGAAACCATTCCAATTTATTGTCTAAACGGAACGTTTTTAGTAATGGTTCTGCTCGTTTGAACGCTTCTTCTAATGGAATATCATAAGCCAAGGCCGTTACTTCGATATGCTCTTTCAATGTTAATTCTTCATATAAAGAAGGTGTTTCCGGAATATACCCGATTTTTTTACGATATTCTTCAGGGGCTTGTTGCAATGTTTCCCCGTCAATCATAATTTTGCCTTTTTGCGGCGTAAGTAACCCAATAATATTTTTGATGGTGGTACTTTTCCCCGCACCATTCAAGCCGATTAAACCAACCATTTCACCAGACTTGACGTCAAAATTAATGTCTTTTAAGACAGGAATATGGCCGTAACCTCCTGTTAAATGTTCAATTGTTAAGCTCATTTCTTTTGCCTCCAACCTTTTCTCTCTACCATTATTAAACCCTAAGCGAACCAAGAATTCAAAAATTACTCCCTTAATTAAATGGATTTTTTTCTTTCTCTTATTATACACGAAATGAAACGAACTTTTTAGCGAACTCACGTACTTTTTCATCCACAGAGAAATCAACTTGTGGTAAAGTAAAGGAAAGAACCTAGAGAAAAGAGGAATTTTTCATGAATGATTGTATTTTTTGTAAAATTATCAACGGCGAAATCCCAAGTTATAAAGTCTATGAAGACGAGAAAGTCTACGCGTTTTTAGACATCACACAAGTGACCAAAGGACATACCTTAATGATTCCAAAACAACACGTTGCTGATATTTTTGAATATAATGACGTTTTAGCAAGCGACGTCTTTGCTCGTATTCCTAAAGTAGCACGAGCATTAGAAAAAGCTTTTCCAGAAATGGAAGGATTAAACATTTTAAATAACAATAAGGAAGTGGCTTATCAATCCGTTTTCCATTCCCACGTTCATTTGATTCCCCGTTATTCAAAAGAAGATGATTTCTCTATTCATTTTGGCAACCATCAAGAGGACTATTCCGCCGAAGCGATGCAAGAAATTGCTGAAACCATTGCAAAGCAGGTGAACTAAATGAAAAAATTTATTAAAGGTCTCTTTTTTGGCGCAGCTGCTGGTACCATTGGCGGATTGTTGGCTGCTCCAAGAAGCGGGAAAGAAACACGTCAACATTTAATCAATGAGCTAGAGGACTATCGTTCACTGAAAAATCAAGTCACGAATGACTGGGATCAGGTGCAACGAAATTTGGCAGTTGTCGAAGAAAACGTACCACTGGCAACTGAATTTTCAAAAGACCTGCAACAAGAAATCACTGATTTCAAATTCCAAGCGGAACCTCGGATTGCTCAAATTAAAGAACAAATTGCCAAAATCACGGCTGAATTACCTGACACACAAACTAACAAGCAAAAGTAAAGTCTTTGATGTTAATTATTTCTTTTGTTATTAAAAAAATAAAAAGTGTGACGTAAATACGAATTTTGTTTGAAACTATGCCTGAGACTCTTTCTTTTTCAAAATGAGGTATGGTATAGTTATAACAGAAATAAAACTAAAAAAAACAGGAGTGCATAAGAGAATGAAGAAAAAACTAATCTTAGCTGCAGCGGGCGCAATGGCCGTTTTTAGTTTAGCAGCGTGTTCAAGCGGTTCAAAAGATATCGCAACAATGAAAGGTTCAACAATTACTGTTGATGATTTTTATAACCAAATTAAAGGGCAAAGTACTAGCCAACAAGCGTTTAGCCAAATGGTTATCTATAAAGTCTTTGAAGATAAATATGGTAATAAAGTCACTGATAAAGATGTTCAAAAGAAATTTGATGATGCTAAAGAACAAATGGAAGCACAAGGTGCAAAATTCACTGATGCTTTAAAACAATACGGCTTAACTGAAAAAGATTTCAAAAAACAATTAAAACAAACTGCTGCTTTCCAAGAAGGTATGAAAGCACATCTTAAAATTACAGATGAAGACTTAAAAACAGCTTGGGCAAGCTTCCATCCAGAAGTAGAAGCACAAATTATCCAAGTTGCTTCAGAAGATGATGCAAAAGCTGTCAAGAAAGAAATCACTGACGGCGGCGATTTCGCAAAAATTGCCAAAGACAAATCAACCGATGCTGCAACGAAAAAAGACGGCGGTAAAATTAAATTTGATTCACAATCAACAACTGTTCCTGCCGAAGTTAAAGAAGCAGCCTTCAAACTAAAAGATGGCGAAGTATCAGAACCAATTGCTGCAACAAACGCACAAACGTACCAAACAACTTACTATGTAGTGAAAATGACGAAAAACAAAGCAAAAGGCAATGACATGAAACCTTATGAAAAAGAGATCAAGAAAATTGCTGAAGAGACAAAATTAGCCGATCAAACATTCCAAGCAAAAGTTATTAGTGACGAATTAAAAGCGGCCAATGTGAAAATTAAAGATGATGCCTTCAAGAACGCTTTAGCAGGCTACATGCAAACTGAATCTTCAAGCGCTTCTTCAGAGAAAAAAGAATCAAAATCAAGTGATTCTAAAACAAGTGATACCAAAACAAGCGACTCTGAAAAAGCAACAAATTCTTCAAGCAAAACAACAGAATCTTCTTCTAAATAAGTATAAAAAAGAGAGTGGTCGATTGACCACTCTCTTTTTTTATTTATCTTTTGGAACATAGAAACTGCGGTTATCTAAACCAAAGATTCGTTCCGTATACTCCCCAGGCTGTGTTTGACGAATGGCCCCTAGCATCATTTGAATGGACGCATCCATGGTATCAATTTGATGTAAGATTTCCGCTTCCATAATTCTTGGTCGCACAGGTGAGCCATATTCCAACAATCCATGGTGGGCTAAGACCATGTGCCGAAGAACGACAACGTCTTCTTCTCGATCATCAATTTTTAAAGCCAAACACGCCTTGGTAATTTCCTCATCCACCAAAACTAAATGACCAATTAAGTTCCCTGCCACCGTATATTCTGTCGTAATAGCGCCAGATAACTCTAAAACTTTTCCTAAGTCATGTAAAATAATCCCCGCGTATAATAGTGACGTGTTAATTTCAGGATATTCCTTAGCAATTGCTTTGCCTAGGCGCAACATTGAGACAGTGTGGTAAGCTAAGCCATTCGCAAAAGCATGATGGTTCCGTTTGGCTGCAGGAAATTCATAAAATTCTTGTTGGTATTTCGTCATGAGATAGCGCACAATACGATTCCAATGAGCATTGGTAATCTCAAAAATTACTTGATTGATTTCCTCGACCATCTCTTCTTTTTTCAAAGGCGCTCGTTCCATATATAAACTTGGCTGGCTTGGTTCCTCTGCTGTCGCTAAACGCATGTGTAAAATTTTTACTTGGGGTTTGTTTTGATAAACTTCTCGTTTCCCATTCAGTAAAACAACGTTTCCCGCAGTAAATCGTGTAATTTCATCCTCAGAGGCGTCCCAATATTTTCCGTCAATCGTACCAGATGTGTCTTGAAAGGTAAAGGCAATAAACTTTTTCCCATTTTTAGCTACACGCACATCGGCATTTTTAATTAGAACAAATGATTCAAAAAGTTCTTCTACTGTTAATTCACGTAATTTTTTCACTTGACGCTTCCTCCTTCTAACGCAATTACTCTTTGTTGTAAGTCCTGATAATAGCTTACCATTTCTTGGTCAGAAGAAAAACAAATGACTTGCTGTTTTTGAGCAAACTTAGTAAATAATTCAGCTAATTGGGCTTTTCTTTGATGATCATAGTGTAACCAGCCATCATCAATGATAATTGGACAAATCAGTTGCTCGCCTTGGACTGCTAAAAAAGCAAAACGAACAGCCATCATCAATTGATCTTTAGTGCCAGTTGATAATTCATGTAAATAAAACATTTCTTGCTCTTTCGTTACCGCAACTAGTTGACCTTCGGCTACTTGGATTGATTGATAACGCTGATTTGTTAAAAGTGCAAAGTAGCTTGATGCATACTGTAATAAGCTGGGCAATTGTTGTTCCGAAAGCTCTGTTAATAGGTCCATTAACAGTTGTCCCGCTAGTTGATACCCAGACCAACGTTGAGCTAGTTCTTTGATTTCCGCTTTTAAAATTGCTTGTCGTTGATACAACTCATCTAAGGTACCATCCGTCATTAATTGTTGTTTTTCATAAATCAACGCTTGATACTGTTCTTGTATTTTATTTAACTGACTTTCTTCCAGTGCTTGTTGCTGCGCCAGTTGTAAAGAACGGTCTTTTAACGTTGCCTCTGTTACCGCTTCTGGAAACAGATTGCCTAATTGTGTCGCTAATTCTTGCCCACGACCAACTTGAGCTTGCTGAGTCGTCAGCTGTTGAATCCTCATTGGAACATCAGCGATTGATAGAATCCGATAACGAATTAGTAAAGGCTGAATTCGTGTTAACGCTTCTTGCTGTTTAGTTTTCAACTCTCGTAACTGCTGTTTGAGATAGCCATCTGCTTGATACTCCTGAGCAAAGCGAACTTTCTCCATTTCTTCAGCAAATCCTTCTAAAAAGTGTAACTTTTCGGAAAGGCTCTTTCCTTGTAAGGGTAACTGCGTCATCAATGGGAAGACTTGTTCTTCAAATACTTGGCGTTTTTGTTGATTTTCCTTCAATTGACTCATGAGTTCTTCATTTGTTTGAACAAGCAATAAATAGCGCGTAATCAATTCCCGCTGATTCATTAAAGTATCAATTTGTTGCATTTTTCCTAATTGATGAAGTTGGGCTTGCTCCGCTACTGCTTGTTCAAGTTGTTCCACTTGCAGTTGTGCCTCACGTTCTTGATTCAACGCTTGTTGGAACTGTTCATTTAAATAATCTAGTTGCGAAAGTTTCGTCTGCCATTCTTCTTTCACTTCATCTGAGGACGCTTCTTTTCTAGTGGCGTAGCCAATCACTTCTTTTGCGATAAGACTAACTCCCACGAGAACTAGGCCCCATTTTAAAGGGCTCGGCAAAAAGAAACCCAGTAATGTAAGGAGACTTCCTGACAATAACCATAGTGGCTGACTTGTTTTCTGCGCTCTTTGAGCACGTGTCGCTTCACCAAAAAATGCAGCGTGCTCTTTTTCAAAGTCCGTTAACTGGTCTTCCAGATTTTCAATTTGAGAAGCCAAGAATGCTTTTTGTTCTTGGCCTTTTTGAAGAGCTTGCGTATACGCAACTTGTTGTTGGCGCCACTTTTGAACGGTTTCGTTGTCATAAAAAAGCTGTGGAGGTCGTTCAGGCGACCATGACCATTCGTTCTCTAAAAGGACCATTTCTTGACGATTTTGATCAAAGGTTTGGGTCATCCATTCCGATTCCGTCATCAATTGTTGCATATCATAGCGTTGATTCAACAATTGTTGAATTAATGCTTCTTGTTCTAGGTAAAAAGCATAGCCTTCTGGAACATCGAGCGCTTCTGACTGAAGAGATAACTCTTTGGTCAAACGTTGTCGTTCTTTGTCTAGGTACATATATTCTTGAAAGGTTTCTTCTAATTGCACTTGGTCTTCTTTTACTAAAACAACGTTCTCTGTTTCTTCAGGCAGCGACTGCCATTCTTCGTACAAGGGAAAGTGACGTTGCTGTTCCGCAACCTGTAACAAGCCCTGTTGCGTTTCTTTTAATTGCTGTTGCAGTGTCACTCGCTGTTGTTCTGTTTCGCGAATCGTTTCTTCTAATTGTTGAAAAGTTTGTTGCTGCGCTTCTTTCTCTTGAATTTGCTCTTTTAGTTCTTGATAAGCCGCCAACTTCTGATTGAGTAATGGCTGCTGTCCTTTACCTTTAAAGATTTTTTGTGCTTCTTTAAAGTACGCATTTCGGTAAGTCAAAAGTTGTTGACTACCAGAAACACCAATGGCTAACAAGGATGTTTGCAGTTCCTCTTCTGTCAACTTGTCACTCGTAATTAATTGTTCTTGTTGGAAAGTAAAAACCTCTTGAAATAACTTTTTCGTTAGCGGATGTAACATTTGCTGTAAGGTTTTTTCATCCCCCATTTGTTGTTGATAATAAATGATTGCTTGCCCTTTATTTTTTTCTTTAAAACGCTCGACTTGAACTTCCCCAAACACAGGATGTTCCAACCACAAACGACCACCATACGAACCACCATTTTTAGGTGCGTAATCGCGTTTTCTTTTGCCCTTTGTGGGAAAACCAAACAGCATTGCTTGAATGAATTGATACAATGTGGACTTGCCAACTTCATTTGCGCCGTACAGCAATTGATTACCAGATTCAAATGTAATTTTCTGTTGTTGCCATTTTCCAAAGCCCACAATCTCTACTGCGAGTAATTTCATAGTGGGTCCTCCTGAATAGTAAAGTCTTCATTAATTTGCTCATGTGCTAGGTCCAAGCTCTCTAATCGCCACTGCTCATCCATTGAAAAAATTCCAGCAAATTCTGGATAACGTAACAATTCCTTGGTGGTATCTTCAAAAATAATTGGATCTAAGTATGTTTTTTCTAATGCCGTTAATAAGTTGGGACTAGCGGCTAAATAGATCGGTTCTTTCGTTGGTTCCTCTGCTTGCAATATTAGACGATAAACAAAAAAATCACCTTGCGTTTTTTGTAAAAGCTGCTGCTGTAAGTAGCTTAATAGTTCGCCGTTGACAATGGCTTGCACCACGGTCACATCCAAATGTTGCGTTTCTTTCAGTGTCAACGCCATCAATTGCTGTTGCTGATGCGCATGCCACTTCGTCAGCAAACTGGTTTCAAGATAAGACAAAACGCTTTGGGTGTCACGGCATTGCGCCAGAGATATTTCTTCATTCGTCCAATCTATTTCTGCGACTTTTTCAAATTGAACAGTCGCTTGATTTTGGGAAAGTGTGACCACTGCAACTCCTTGTAAAGACTGTTCTTTTTTCGTGTGCCCTTGAGGTGTTCCAGGATAAACAATTAGCGGTTGTTCACTAACAATTTGCGGTTGATGAATGTGTCCCAATGCCCAATAATTATAGCCAGTGGCTTTTAAATCCTTCCATGTAAACGGAGCATAATTTTGTTGCGCTTTCCGACTGGTGTCTCCATGATAAATCCCAATATGAATGTCAGATTCTGCTTGTTTGATAGGAAATTCTAGTGCTTTATTTTCATCAATCCAGGGATGCTCATAACTAAACCCTGAAACAGCCACTTGTTCGCCCGCTTTCGTTTCAAAATACAGTGTCTCAACCATTTCTTTTTCAAATAAAAAAACATTGTCTGGAAAAGAAAACCAATAGCGGTCTTTTTTATAGTAATCATGATTCCCAAATGTTAGAATCACAGGGATTTCTGCTTGTTTCAACTGTTCTAATGCGGCCATCAATTGGGCTTGCATTGAAATAGAGGTCTGACTTTGATGAAACGTATCTCCTGCAAAAATAACCAAGTCCACCGCTTCTCGAATGGCAACTGTTACGATGTTCATTAACAATTGTTGATTAGCTTCTCTTAAGCGCTTCGCTAAGGCTGTCGGGATCCCAGTTAACCCTTCAAAAGACCGATCCATGTGTAAATCAGCTGTATGCAATAGTTTCATCGTTTCCCCTCCTTTTCTCCTCCCTTTATCATATCATTTTCTGCCAGCTTGGTCAGTAAAAACATACGAAAATTTGTTCGTTTTTTCAATAAAAAAAGAATCAGGTTAACTGATTCTGTCGAAAAAGCAAGTATTTAGATTGTCCGTTTCTTCTTATATTCATAAAAGTAAAATAGCTATAATTGGTAAGAATAATAAGTGAAAATTTTTATATATGATTTCAAATTTAGGATTACTCTAAAAACAGGTACTAAAGTAGTCCTTTCTATAAGTTCAAATACTGAATATTGAATCAAATTTATTAAAAAAATCATTTTGGTTTTTAGGTAAATTATTGCTTAAATATCTATAATAAATACAGAATTCTTCTGAATCAACAGGTACCTCAAAGTTCACCAAATTTTCTAAATGTATCTCTCTCAATAGATTTTTAGAAAGAACCAAGATATTAAAATTGTCACTAATTTTTTCATTACTATATATTGCTCTTATTTTTATCTTCTCTTTCACATAGCTGTCATCTGCCTGATCCTCTATCACGCCTACAATTGAATTAGTTCTTACAGGGGGATCAAAATATTTAAAATTATCTCCTTTACATATGGCTAGACCTTCTCCTATACTGACTAATCTATGTGCAAAAAAGTTGTTGTATAGACTTTTTATTACAACAATTTTACCTGTACTTATTTCAAAGTTACTACATTGTGCTACTAAAATATCTCCCTCTTTATATGTTGGCAACATAGATACTCCTTCTGCAACAAACCTCATTGCCTCATCACCACCACATCATATTTCAATAGCTCTTCTATAAATGCCTTAATTTGTTCTCTTACTATATACATATTTTGATTATCTGTATCAAATTCTTTAGATAACCTAGACACAGCTTCATCAATATTCTTAAATTTTTTAGCTTCGATTCTATGAAAAATAAATATTGAAGTTTTATCTTCAAGCATAAAGCCATCCTCATTTAATGATATAACTAAAAACTCTCCTTTGTCTTCATAATTAATTTTTTCATTAATACTAAGCATGCTCTTTACCTCCATATACAAATTGATACATTTGTTCCAAAATCATTCCTTTGATTATTTTGCATTCCTCATTATTGATTACATTCGAAGAATCATCCTTTGACTTTGAATAATAATGATTTGCTCTACACGAGCCTCCACAAAGCAGTTTGAATGAACAATTTTTACACGGTTCCATACCAAGGGACGAATAAGAGAAGTGATCAATTTTTTTATTCTTAAAAATATAGTCTAGCGGTTCGGCTCTAACATTCCCTAAGTAAAAATCTTTTTGATCCAATAACTTACAAGTATAGACATTTCCCATGGAATCAATTGAAAATTCTCCGATACCTTGACCACAATGAACTTTAATTGTAAATGTATTTAAAGCTTTCTTGTATTTCATAGCAATCCGATCAATCTCTTTTCTTTCATCTTTTGTAAGAGAAATATCGTCAAATCCTCTACCCAATTTACAAAAAGTTCCAATATTTAAGTTTATTTTATGAGACTTTGCAAAGGTAACCATTGTATCAATGTCAGCAATATTATTTTTAGTAATTGTTTGATTAATGGCTAAATTTTTAAAGTTAAGTTTTATTAGATTCTCTAAAGCCTTTGTAGCAACTTTAAAGCATCCTCTTCCTCTATTGTCATCATTGTTATTTTCATTTAAAGAGTCTAAACTGATTGTAATTTTGTAACAACGTTCAGATAAAAACTTAGCTTGTTTGATGTTATAGGCTACTCTACCATTGGATATTAAGTTGCAGATAAATCCTTTTTTATATGCATTATCTAATATCTTATAGAAGTTCTTTTTTAAACCAACTTCTCCACCTGTAAAAACAATTTTTTTTACTCCAGCTACCTTTAACTGTTTAAAAATCTTATCATACTCTTCGTAATCTAATTCTCTACGTAGCTTTTTACCTGGACCTGCTTCAGCATAACAATAGGTACATTTTAAATTACATTCTTCGGTTACAACAATATATACCGTGCGTGGAATAGAGAAATTTTCTATTAATTTATGAAAATTCTCCTCTACTTCCAAGTCAGTGAAATCAAAGATTCTATACAATTCTATTTTTCTTAATAAGTCTTTTGAGATATCATGTCTATCTCTAGTTTTTAGATATTTTTCGAGAATAGGAAGTTCATTTTCTTCTATACCAATCCAACTACTAATAATTGGATTATGTACTATAACCTTGTTTCTATAAAAATAAAATTTTAACAAAAATTATCCTTCCCTTCTTTGTATGCCTGAGAGCATTTAAACTTAAGCGTACATTATTAATTAAAGATAGAAAATTTAAGGAGCTAAGATTTATCGTTTCGTAATATTAAATGAAAAATTTGATTAGGTTACATTTCTTTATTCAAAATTGTTTTTTAAGTTCCAGTACCTACAAGGATTCCACACATACAGCCTAATTGAATTGTTTTGCCAATTTTTTTCAATTCTGGTTTATTAAATTTCATAGAAAATTCCTCCTCTCCTAAATAATCAGCTCCTTAAATATATTTCAAATAATACACGCTTTTCCTCAAAAGGTCAAATATTTTCCTCTTTATTCAATATAATTTAGGAAAAACAGCGAAAATATTGATATCTATTATGAAATTATATACAATGTGTTTAAGTACGAAAGGGGAGTTGCAAATCATGGAAAAGATTATGAAAAAAAATAAAAAATTTGTTTTTCTAGTTAGTTTGACTGCTATAGTCACCACATTAACCTCTTTAATTGCACCAATTATCATTCAATATCTAACAAATAAAAAAAACCTTAATTCACAGGCAATGATCTATATTTTCTTAGCCATGTTATTGTCTTTAGTAATACAATTAGTTATCATGGTTTATAAAGAAAATTTTGCTGCAAGATTCAATTCCAATTACTTATTTACTCTAATTAATAAAATGATACACCTTAAGTATGACTCTTACATTACTCTTGAGCCAACCTATTTGATTAATCGTATTTTTAGTGCTGTGGATGCACTTTATTTATTTTTGATATCTAGCTTCAGTGTGACAATTAAATCAATTTTCACTATCCTTTTATCTTTACTTATGGTCAGTTATCTTTCTATTGAAATTGTTTTATTCATGGTTTTATTGATTCCTTTAAACTATTTTGGATTTAAGTATATAAATAAAAAATTAAAAGTTCGAATGGAAAACATGCAAAAAAATGCAGCTGTTGCAAACAAAAATTTAATCTCTACGTTATCAAATCAAGATGCTGTTAAAGCCGGCATTTCAGCTGAAATTTTAGAAAATTTACTCTACGAAAAAATCAATTTAATGTATCAATCCGTAGCTAGTACTAATAAATTCGCTCAAAGCACTAGTAGTATTGTTGCTTTTATTAATCAAAGTTTCCAAACTTTTGTTTATATTCGAACAAGTATGTTAATTGCGGCAGATACCTTGCCCATTTCCAGTCTAATTATATTAAGTATCCTTTTGCCTTTGTTTTTTTCCTCTTTGAGTGAATTATCTAAAGTTACTATCGATTTAAATACTTTAACAACAGCAAATACATTTATAAAAGATAGTTTAGACAAAAATATAGAAAGAGATGGTGACATAGATATAGGTGCTATTGTAAGCATCCAGTTATTTTTCCCAACATTCGAGATAGACGGTAACCAATTTCAATACAGGATCCAAGAAAACCTACAAAATGGGGATCGAGTTTATTTAACGGGAAAATCTGGAAGTGGTAAATCATCTTTATTAAAACTATTACTAAAGTTTCGAGAATCATCAGGAATTATGATTAACGATTTGCCAATCAATGCAATAAATAATAAAAGCTTGAGAAACAAAATTGCCTATTTGGCGCAAGAACCAACAATACTCACAGAAACTTTAGAAAAAAATATTGGTATGGGAACGCCTCTATCCTATGAACAAAAACAACTTATTTTAAATACAGGCATTCTTAATCCTATTTTGAAAACTAAGGACTGGGAAACTGTTTTAACTGAAAACGGCAATAATTTATCTGGTGGAGAAAAACAAAGAATTGCAGTCGCAAGACTTATTTTAGCGGATGCCGATGTTTATATTTTAGACGAGAGTACCAGTAATATTGACGAAGAATCCAGTCAAGCAATCTTTGAAACATTATTAGAATGTGTCAAAGATAAAATATTCATCTTTACCTCTCATGATAAAAAAAATAGTCAATACGCTAATAAAATTATAAATATTTAAAGGAGACTTCTAAATATGTTGTCTGTAGAACAATTAGCCCAAGAATTAAATGTGACCACAAGAACCATTCGAAATTATTTGAAAGAAGGAAAAATAAAAGGAACAAAAATTGGTGGACAATGGCGTTTCTCAGAACGAGATATTTATGATTTTTTAGGAAAATCAGATGATATCATTGTAAAGAACACCGCTATCGAATCTTATGTGAAAGATGTTCCACAAAACAATGAAGGCCTTGTAACATTGACTTTCTCACTTAACACAGAAAGTGATATTGAATTCGTTAAAAATAAAATACTAAAACATTTCAACTCTGTTTACGGTAGTAATCAGCAAAACAAAAGTTTTGAATATCAGCTTTTACCTAGAAACCTTGTTAGAATTACCTTAATTGGCCCTCATGCTTACATTTTAAATTTCGGAAACTGGCTAACAAACTTTATAGAATTATCGATTCAAAATTACCAAGAGTAGCTAGCTATTCACAAAATTAAATAATAAGAAAACCCCAGAGAAGCACTTGCTTCTCTGGGGTTTTCTTATTAATCGTTATACATATCACGCACAGGAGTCATGATAATTCGGTTTAAATCATTGACAACTAAGCTAAACGCTTGTTCTTTTTGCATTAATTCGTTGATAACTGCTGTTTCTTGCACTTTCGTTGCAATGCTTTGTGCTTTTTCAGCATCTTCATCCGTGAATTCTTCGCCGCGCATTTGTTTTTCTTGTAGTCCTTGTTGGAATCCTTGGAATTCTTTAAACAATGTGTAAGCTGCTTCGTCTGCTTTTACTTCTTCATACGCTGCTTGTAATGCTTTAAATTCGTCTAACTCACGTAGTTCACGTTCAATCTGATTGGCTGTATCATAAATGTTACTCAATGGAATCCCTCTTTTCTCAATAGTTTCATCTTTATTGTACCATTTCTCTTAGGTTTTCCCAACTAATTTCCTAATAAGCCTCCGAAAATTCCTTCAATCTTGTCTTTGACTTTTTTCGCGCCGTCTTTAATTTGTCCCCCAACTTCATTCAATGTATCTCCGAAATTGCTAGCGCCGTCTTGAACAGAATTTCCAAAGTCTTTCAAGTTATCCCGCCAATTAGAATTGGCACCACCAGTTAAACTATCGTTGCTATCAACAACTTTCCCACCTGTGGCATACGCATCCGCGACAGGAAATTGTGCTTGTTTGACTTGTGGCAAGATGCCACTGGCTTGACTGTTGAACACCTGTGAGGCATACGTAGCGCTACTGCCTTCCAAATAATGGGTTTTACTGGTTTCTTGGAAGCCTAACCAAGTAGCAATGACAACTTCTGGTGTATAACCAATCACCCACTGATCGTTCGTTTTACTACTATCGAAGTTGGTTTCTGTCGTACCTGTTTTACCAGCCATTACGTAGCCTGCTGGTTGTGCGTTGACCCCGCTCCCAGAACTAAAGACCCCTAGTAACATACTTGTAATCCCGTCTGCAACATCTTTGGTAATGACTTGTTCTTTCTTGACTTTAGTATTATCAACTACAATTGCGCCAGTTGAGTCGACGATTTTTGTAATTAAATGCGTTTCAGTTTTATAGCCTTCATTGGCAAAGGCACTATAAGCTCCCGCCATAGTTAGTGGCGAAACACCCGTTTGTAATCCTCCAAGTGCTAAACCATAGTACCGATCTTTTTCTGATAACGGAATGCCAAATTTCTCTGTTTTTTCATAGCCTTTATCTAAACCAATTTGATGTAATAACCACACCGCTGGTAAATTTAAGCTTTCTCCTAAGGCTTGATACATAGGAACTTCTCCACTATACGTGCGGCTATAGTTTTGCGCTGGATAATAATCTTGTGGTTTATCTTCTAAAACAGAGTCTGGTTTATAGCCAGCCTCTAAAGCTGGTGTATAGACAGAAATTGGTTTTAAGGACGAGCCTGGTGAACGTTTTGTTTGCGTTGCAAAGTTAAAGCCTCGATAAACATGTTCCCCTCGACCGCCCACCAGTGCTTGCACGCCGCCAGTTTTCGGATCAATGGCTACAGAGCCACTTTGAACCATGGCACCGTCTTCTGCATTGGGTGGAAATAGTGCATCATTTTTATAAGTTGCATCCATCGCATCTTGATATTTTTGATTTAAAGAAGTGTAAATCTTGTAGCCTTTATTTAAAATATCTTCTTCTTTAAATTTATAACGATTGACCGCTTCATCAATTACCGCATCAAAATAATATGGATATTTGTAACTATTTTCGTCGCCAACATAGGTGTCATTTAATAGACTCGCTAAGTTAACACTCGCTTCTTGATTGGCTTCTTCTTGAGATAGTTTTTTATTGTCGACCATTAGTTGTAAAACGGTATTCCGTCGCGCTGTGGCATTGTCAATGTAATCAATTGGGTTATAAATTCCTGGCCCTTTTAACATGCCCGCTAGCGTTGCGGCTTCCCCCACTGTCACTTGGGACGCATCCACGCCAAAATATTTACGAGCTGCATCTTGCACGCCCCAGACACCATTACCAAAATAAGAATTATTTAAATACATTGCTAAGATATCTTTTTTCGAATATTTCTTTTCGATTTCAATCGCTAAGAATAATTCTCTGGCTTTCCTATCTAGCGTTTGCTCTTGCGTTAAGTAAGCATTTTTGGCTAATTGCTGCGTAATTGTACTTCCGCCACCACCGCCACCGATTTTCCCGAAGGTCAATTTTCCAACAACCGCACGGGCAATCCCTTTGATGGAATACCCTTTATGTTGATAAAACGCGCGATCTTCAGTTGAAATAACCGCATCTTGAATATAAGGAGAAATATTATCCAGTTCCACAAAAGTTCCTTTTTGCCCGAATAATTTTCCGACTTCCTCTCCTGATTCGTCATAAACGCGTGTTGATTCACTTAGCCCCGATTTTAGGGTCTCAACGTTTGCGGACTTGGCTAAGTAAAATAAATAAATACTGGCACCTAAAGCGACTACCAAACCAATTAACAAGAAAATTTTATTGATTTGATACTTTTTCCAAATCCGCTTTCTGGCTTGATGGAATTGTATTAAATAAGGCTTTATCCACGTCCAAAAATGACGTAATCCGACACCGACTTTACTAAAAAATTGTTTAAGATTATCCATAGTACTCCCTCTGTTTACGTTTCTTGGCTAAGTCTACCATATTCTTGTGGGTACGACCTAGGTCTAAAGCATGAAAAATTCTTGAAAAACAATTTCAATGGTCTTTTCGCTGTAGCAAAGGAAATGTCGCCTTCGCTAGAGGTAAATAATTGCTTACGCTTAGAAACGAGTCTTTATTTAGCCTCTATTCTATCATGCTTTTCTTCGTTTTTTATGTAAATTTGTTTAAGAATCTCTCAAGGAACTGCCTTTCTAACAAATTTCAGCTTTTTTTCCGTTCTGACTTGACCTTTTGAGCAGCTTTGTTACACTAAATAGCGAATCAGTGAAAGGTGGGATTTGGTGGAATATTCAATGAGATTACCTGAAAATTTTTCAACAATGACTGTAAAAGAACTATTAGAAAATGAGTGGCTAGTCCCTCGAAAAGTGCGCCATTTTTTACGCACGCGAAAAAATGTCAAAATCAACGGAGAAACAACTGCTTTTCATTTTCCAGTCCAAGCTGGCGATTGTGTCACCTTAACGTTTGAAGAAACCGATTATGTGCGTCCCACTATTCATCTGGGGGAAGCAACGCGTGTGAAGGTTTTATATGAAGACGAACATTTAATGATTGTAAATAAACCTTATGGCATTAAAACCCATCCAAATCAGCCACAGGAAACAAACACCTTGTTAAATCATGTTGCTGCCTATTTAGCTGAGAAAAATCAGGTCCCTTATGTCGTTCATCGATTAGATAAAGAAACCAGTGGTGCGATTGTCTTTGCTAAAAATCCTTTTGTCTTACCTATTTTAGGGCGTTTATTAGAAACAAAACAAATTTACCGTCAATATCAAGCGATTGCGGCTGGTCACTTTAACCAAAAAGAACAGACAATCAATCAGCCGATTGGTCGTGATCGGCATGATCGCCGGAAACGACGGATTGATCCTCAAAAAGGGGATTCAGCGATTACACATGTCAAAGTGGTCAAAGCTCTTTCTAATAATCAAACCGCAGTTACCTGTGTTTTAGAAACAGGTCGGACGCACCAAATTCGGGTCCATTTAGCTAGCGAAGGGCATCCAATTATTGGTGATCCGTTATACAACCCAAAATCGCAGGCAGCTCGTTTAATGCTCCATGCTTCACAACTTCATTTACTCCATCCGTTTACAAAAAAACAAATCGTTGTGACTGCAGCGCCTGGCCTATGGTAAAAAAACAGAAGAAATCGGACGGTAACCGCCGATTTCTTCTGCTTTTTTATTTTACCGCACATTCACTGCTGAGAACGGCATATCTGCGTTTGCTTAGTGTCTTGGTGTTAAACAGTTCCTGAGCTAACTCTCAGCCTTAATCATTTGTAGCCACTCTTTTTGTAAAATAGCAATCCCTAAATTGGCCCCTCTATTTTTCAACTGTACATCAGACAATGAAACCCAACCAATAAATTCCTCTGTCGTATTTTCTAAAATAGCAAATAGAAATCGATCATCTTCTCCTTTATTAATTGTGAAATCTTTCCATTCTTCAAGCCCCCACGGATGTAAAGCATCCCAGCTCAAATGCTGAAGCAATTCATTATCCCATTGCTGTTTTGTAATATGTTCGATATATTCTTCTCTAAAATGAGAAAAGCCAACGTGTTTTCCTTTTAAAACATTTTCCATAAGAACACCTTTAATTCCCTAGATTATTTTCTATTTGCTGACTATCTATTTCCTCGTATTTTTGTAAAAAAGTGGCAATTTTTTCGATGACACACGCATTTTTATCGCTTTGGTCATTCTCTACCTGAAGAACAAGCAACGGTTCATGCAGACTTAAGCGTAGCAAAAACCAACCACTGCCATATTGACCAGACACGTTTCCCCGAACACCTTCTTGGTTTTCACGGTCCACAGCAAAGTCTGCTTGATTTTCTACAAACAATTCAAAGTCTCGCAAGACTTGTTGCCCATAACAAGTAACATTCTCCTCAGTAATTTTAAAGCGAAATTCGTTGGTTTCTGCTGGTTGCTTCAATGTAGCAATTAGATCACCTAACGTTTGATTGTTTTGTTTCAATTCTGGTAACAACATTAAAATTTTCGCCACGACATATGCACCATCATCCAGATTGTAGTTTTCTTGAAATGCTGCATGACCACTGGTTTCGATGGCTAACGGTGTCTGAAAGCCCCCATGATTCAATTCAATCATTTTATTAATGACATTTCGGTAACCAGAAATATAACGAATCTGTTGGCCGCCTTTTTCTTCAATAAATGTTTTTAAATGACTTGAGGTTGGCGAATTTGTCACAATATAACTACCAGGCGCTTCTTTTAAAACAATTGCCGCTAAAACAGCAATTAAATTATTTCGGTTTAGTACCTCACCTGATTGGTCCACCACGGCCGAACGATCTACATCTGTATCAAAAATAATGCCCAAATCTGCTTGATTAGCTAAAACAGCCGTTTGAATACTTCTCATTGCTTCAGAATTATCTGGATTAGGTACATGATTAGGAAAATGCCCATCTGGTTCTAAAAACTGTGATCCCGTCGTATCAGCGCCCAAAACTTGAAGAACCTGCTCCGCAAAGAAGCCCCCAGCCCCATTACCCGCATCAACGATAATTCGAAAGCCCTGTAAAGGTTTCTCTTCGGGCGAATGAATTCCTTGGCGGATTTTTGCCACCAAATGCTCCGCATAAATTGGCAGTAACTCTTGCTTCATCAGTGTGCCATTTTCATTGGCTGTCAGCGGATCAGTATGAGATAAAATATACCGAATATCTTCTTTCTCTGCTCCACCTTCTGCTGTGAAGAACTTCAAGCCATTAAAATAGTAAGGCAAATGGCTAGCTGTAATCATAATCGCCGCATCACATTGAAGCGTTGGAAATTGAGTAGCCATAAACATAGCAGGCGTCGTAGCTAAACCAACGTCAATCACCTGAATACCTAATGAAAGAAACGTATCTACTAATGCTTGCTTAATCGGCTCCGCCGTTAGACGACTATCATGTCCGATTGCAATTGTCAGGCGCTGTTGTGCCTTTCGTGGCAGCTGTTTTTTGTCCTGTAACCAACGAACCACGCCCACCGCAATCTCGGCTACTGCTGTTACGGTTAATGTTGCAGTTTGTTCTTCCGTATCCAAAGCAATTCCCCGAATATCCGAACCATTTTGTAGCGCTTTCAATTCTACCAAGAAAAAAACTCCCTTCTATTGATGCTTTCAATTTTAAAAAATCATATTTTCGATGCGTTCGATAAAGTGTTCCGCATCCTCTTCTGAACGTGTAATCACAATAATCGTATCCGCACCAGCCACTGTACCCGCCACTTCCGGATAAGCTACTTCATCTAAAAAGTTACTCACCACATCGGCATTTCCCATCTCTGTATGCAAGATGACAATAAATTGTACTCGCTCCATTCGAACAACTGAATCTTTCACTGATTCTCGTAATTTCTCTTCACTGCTTGTGCCTTGTGCTTGAGAAAAAATTGCATATTTGACACGACCATCTGCACCATGTGTTTTAACAATACTCATTTCACGGATATCTCTTGAAACAGTCGCTTGAGTGGCTCGGACGCCAAGTTCTTCCAAACGAGTGATTAATTCATCTTGTGTTTCAATTTCTTGTTGCATAATTAATTGTTTAATCAAACGTTGACGTTCTGCTTTTTTCATATAGACCACTCCTCTCCATTCATTTCTTTTATTATATCCAAAAATGAGTAAAAATACAGGTACTTTTCACATTAAACTCTTTATTTATCTGAAAAAGACTGGATAAATGTTTATATACCAGTCTTTTTCAGTAAAAAATACTTATTTAAGAAGATTCTTTTCTTTTAAATAGTCTTTCGCCACTATGCTAGGATCTTGCCCTTCCACATTGACTTGATAATTCATTTCACTCATTTCTTCTTCGCTAATTTTTCCTGCCAATTTATTCAATATTTCTGCTAATTCTGGATATTTTTCCAACGTTGCTGTTTTAATAAGTGGTGCTCCTTGATAAGGCGGAAATAGCGCTTGATCATCTTCTAACGTTACTAAATCGTATTGTCTCAATTCACTATCCGTTGAATAGGCATCAATCACATTTACCTCACCATTATTAATCGCTTGATAGCGTAGCGCCGGTTCCATCGATTGAACATTCAGATTTAAATGATATTTTTCTTGTAATCCCTTATAACCATCTTGCCGATCAATAAATTCTAACGTAAAACCTGCTCTCAACTGATTGCTAATTTTCTGTAAATCACTAATCGTTTTTAATTGATGCGCTTTTGCAAATGAGCGCTTAACTGCGACGGCATACGTATTTTCATAGCGCATCGGTTTCAGCAAAGTAAGGTTTTCTTGTTTTTTCAAGCCAGCGCGTGCCGCTTCATAGACTACTTGAGGTTGATTGTCTAGCTGAGGAGGATTTTTTAAAAAGGTCTCGATCACTGTTCCTGTAAATTCTGGATAAAGATCGATTTCATCTGATTTCAAGGCATTATATAAAAAAGTAGTCTTGCCAAAGTTTGGCTTTAACGTCACCTGAATGTCGCTATTTTCTTCAATTAAGGCTTTATACATATTAATAATAATATCTGGTTCCGCTCCTAATTTGCCAGCAATTGTCAGCTGTTTTTCCTTTGAAGAAGTTTGTTGATTCCAGAAAAATGAACCACCTAACAAAAGGCCTAAAATAGTACCGCCAATGATTAGTCGCCGCCCATTCGCTTTTTCCAACCAATGAATTCCATAATTAAATAAGACTGCTAGTGCAGCTGATGAAAGAGCTCCAATAAAAATCAACGATAAATTATTTCGATCAATTCCTAATAAAATGAAGGTCCCTAAACCACCTGCTCCAATTAACGCCGCCAACGTGGCCGTACCAATAATTAAAACGGTAGCCGTTCGAATCCCAGAAATAATAAATGGTAACGCCATTTGTAACTCAAACTTAAACAATTTTTCTTTTTTACTCATACCAAATGCTTCTGCGGCTTCTTCTAACGAAGGATCAATTTCCGTCAAACCAGTATAGGTGTTTTGTAAAATTGGGAATAAGGCATAAATCACTAGCGCAACAATTGCCGGTGGTCGACCAATACCAATTAACGGAATCAATAAGCCTAGCAAAGCTAAAGAAGGAATTGTTTGGAAAATCCCAGTCACTTGTAACAGACTTTCCGCTAACTTGCGATGACTCGTTAAATAAATGGCTAAAGGAATTGCAATCAACGCAGCGAATAATAACGAAATAAAGGACAATTGCATATGCTCGATTAACGCTTGCAGATATTCTTCTTTTCGAGCGAAAAAAGTTTCAATCAGTGCTTGCATCTACTGTTCCTCGCTTTCCAACAGCTGTTCCATAAAACGAGTAATCGTTTTTGAGGTGATACACCCTAAAACTTGTTGTTTTTCTACTAAATTTGCTTTCTCTTGCGCATTAATGAGTTGGACAATCTCTTTTAAATTGGTTTCCATGAAAACAGTCGGCACTGGCTCAATCGTCTCATCTGCGGCTTCTAAAAATGCAGTCAAGTCAGCGCCACAATAGTTCGCTAGTTCTGGCGAAGATTGTTTAAAAAATTGACCGACAAAATTATTTTTCGGATGTTTTTGAATGGCTTCTGGCGTATCAACTTGAATAATTTTACCAGCGTCCATAATACAGATGCGCTCTCCTAACAGTAAAGCTTCAGTCATATCATGGGTCACAAAAACAATGGTACTCGCTAATTCCTGATGAAGTTCTTTCACCAAACGTTGAAGATGATGTCTTGAAATCGGATCTAGCGCGCTAAAAGGTTCATCCATTAAAATCACTTCTGGTTCGGCTGCAATGGCGCGTAAAATCCCGATACGTTGTTGTTCGCCTCCTGAAAGCGCTGCTGGCTTACGATGCAGATATTCCTCAGGATCCAGCTGAACTTTTTTCAATAGTTCAATGGTTCGCTCTCTGCGTTGCTCTTTGGGCCATTTTTTCATTTCAGGAATCAACTCAATATTTTCCGCCACGGTTAAGTTAGGAAATAAGGCAATTTGCTGAAGAACATAGCCAATTTTTAGTCGTAATTCACGTAAAGGATAATTGGTTACCGCTTGTTCATTGAGAGCCACTTCACCTGTCGTTGGCTCAATGAGCCGATTAATCATTTTCAAAGTCGTCGTTTTTCCACTGCCACTCGGCCCTACTAATACAAAAAATTCGCCTTGTTGGATTGTTAAATTCACATCAGACAAAACGGCATTTTCTTTATATACTTTTGAAACATTTTGAAATTTTATCATTTATTTTCACCGCATCTTTCACTTCTTAATAAACAAAATCTTTGGAGGATCGTCACTCTTTCAGTATAATTTAAGACTAACATCCTGCCTAATTTTTTGTTTTAAGCGCAAGTATGTGGGGCTCATTTAACGGCTGCCGGTTCGTATCTACAATTATCTACTCAATGAATGGAAAAATTGTCCTCTTCTGCCTTAAACAAAAGTGAACTGTTTTCTACTAAAAGGAGTGATCGTTATGGAAAACGACAAGCGAATTTATAAATGGGACAACGTGAAACTTTTTTTAATTTTCTTAGTGATTTTTGGGCATATTTTAGATCGTGAAGCTTCTCCTTCACGACTCATGGAAACGATCAACTTTTGGATCTATTCATTCCATATGCCAGCCTTTATTTTTGTCTCTGGACTCTTCAGTAAACATGCCATTAAACAACGAAAATATCTCCGTTTACTTTCCTTTGTTTGGCTTTATCTCTTAGCGAAGTTGTTGATTACGCTTGCTAATTTCGCCTTTGCAAATAAAATGAATTTTGATTTACTGAACGAAACGGGCGTTCCTTGGTACTTACTTTCCTTAGCAAGTTTCTACTTAATTACCATCTTTCTTCAGCGCGTTCAGCCGAAAATCATGTTGCCAATTATCGTTGTTATCGGCTGCGCCTCAGGCTATTTACCTGTGGAAGGTTTCTTGTCTTTAGGACGGACTCTGGGCTTCTTCCCTTTCTTCTATTGTGGCTACTTAATGGATATTCAAAAGCTGCAAATCTTTTTAGATCATCGCAAAGTCAAATGGGCAGCGATAGGTGTAATTTTAAGCTCCTTTTTATTTGTAAATAGTCAATGGTCATTGGCAACGAAATTTTGGGGCTTCTTAACTGGTTGGGCTTCCTACGCTGAAATTAGTCCGGCCTTTGAATACAGTAGTTTCATTCAGCTGTTCTTTTACGTTGCTGCAGCATTGGTGTCTCTTTCTTGGTTTGCATTATTGCCGAAACGAAAGTTACCTTTAAGCGCCCTCGGAAAAGATACCCTCTACCCTTATCTCTTGCATATGCCCTTAATTATTCTGTTGGAAAGTGGTTTACAATTAGACACACTCTTTAAAGAATGGTTTACTTTCCGAATCCTGGCACTTTTCTTCTTAGCCCTCTTCATTTTAGCTATTACGAATATGCCTGTGGTGAAACGGGGAGCGGATTATCTTTTTAATCCAATTGCATATGTGTTGCCAAAACAATGGTTAAAAGTTAAATAAAAAAAGAAGAGCGTGGGACAAAAATCACTTTGGATTTTTGCTCCACGCTCAAAAACTGTTAAACGGCGAGAGTTGCAATGTTTCACTGTGAAGCATGAACAGATGAAATCATCGTACCTACTTGGTTCTTGGAGCTAAACACTTTTGTCTCAGCCTCCACTTTTATCTCAGATTTTTTCCAACTATTGAAACAATCCTTTAATTTTATCAAACAAACCATCGGTCGTTGTATCAGCTAACATCGCTGTAATTTTATGATAGTGTTCGCCTAATTCATCTTTATGTTCTTCAATGAATTGTTGCGCATGTTCCACGTTGCCTTCTCCAATTAAATCTTTTGCTTTTTGAACTAATTCTTCTACGTTCATCTTCACACGTCCTTTGATTAAATAGTTAACAATAAGTGTTTCACTCATTGCGTTTTCTCCTATTTATCGTATCGTGGGATCCCTTGATTTGCAAGAAATTTTCAGTAAATTAACGGTTCTGATTTTGGGTTTTTAAAAGGCAAAAATTGCAAAAAAAGCTGTTTTCGATTTTCGAAAACAGCTTTTTTACTTTACTTCGCTAAACGATAAATCGCATCTGCATAAATAGCAGCTGCTCGGAATAAGTCATCTAATTCCATAAATTCGTTGGCTTGGTGCATTGTGTCTGTGTAGCCAGGGAACATTGCGCCATAGGCAACACCACGTTTTAATAAGCGGCCATAAGTACCGCCACCAATGATTTGTTCTTGGCCTTTTTCGCCTGTATGGTCTTCGTAAACTTGTAGTAACGTTGCCACCAATGGATCATCAACTGGTACATAATGCGGTTCTTGGTTGCGATCTCCTTGTGTTGCAGTGACCGTTTCACCGACTGTTGCTTGAACTTTTGCTTGTAATTCTTCTGCTGAAGTTCCTTTTGGATAGCGGAAGTTTAATGTTACTAAGCTATTTTCAGGATTTTCTGGATCAAAGTTAACAATCCCAGCGTTCATTGTCAATTTACCCATTTTTTCGTCTTCAAAAGCCACGCCTAATTTTTCACCATAAAAATCTTCATGGATAAATTCAGCAATGGTATTAATAAAGCTATATGCGCCTTCTGCAAAGCTGTAATCATTTAAGAAAGTTGCCAAGAAAGTCGCTGCGTTAATTCCAGATTGTGGGCTAGCACCGTGAGCACCTTTACCAACTACATGGAAAGTCACTGTTTTATCTGAAAGTTCTGCGTTACCTGAAATTTTTGCTTCTTGTTTGATGAATGTTTCAAAGCTAGCAGCTAGTGAAGCCGCTTCGTCTGCTGAAGCAGCCGTTACAACAGCATCTGCTGTTCCCGGAACCATGTTTTCACGTAAGCCAGATTTGAAGCTTTCTAATTTATAATCAGCGCCGTTACCGCCTCGGAAAGTTAAACGAATAGTCACATTTCCTTTTTCCCCATTAATAATTGGGAACTCAGCATCTGGTGAGAAACCAAAGTCTGGCGCTTCTTCATGTTGGAAATAGTAATCCATATCGCCCCAGCCGCTTTCTTCGTCACTTCCTACTACGAAACGGATTTTTTTAGACACGGGTAAGCCTAATTCTTTGATAATTTTCATTGCGTAATAAGCAGCCATACTTGGGCCTTTATCATCGCTTGCACCACGTGCATAAATTTTGCCATCTTTAATGACTGGTTCATAAGGATCTGTTTCCCAACCATCACCAGCAGGAACAACGTCCATATGACCAAAAATCCCTAATGTTTCGTCGCCTTCGCCATATTCAATATGTCCAGCGTAATTGTCGACATTTTTCACCGTAAAGCCATCACGTTCACCATACGCTAACATGTGTTTTAAGCCAGCAACTGGCCCAGGTCCAAAGGGCGCTTCAGGTGTTGCTTGTGCATCATCACGTTCACTGTTGATCCGTAATAAGTTTTGTAAATCTTCTAATAAGTCGTCTTTACGTGCTTCGACTTCTTTTGTCCAATCAATTGTCATTTGTTGTCACTCCTATTCATAAAGTTCTACATAGTCAATCATACCATTTTATGCAGAAAAAGAAAGAAACCCGACACTATTTTTCGAGAAATTTTTTATCTTTTCCACAGAAAGGGCTGGGTTTTTGTTTATTTTAATTGAGGTATGATTGTTTAGGTTGTAGTTGTTGCAATTCGGCTTCTGTTAATGGCCGATATTCCCCTAGTTCTAACGTTTCATCCAACCATAGTTCGCCCATTCGTAATCGTTTTAAATACGTCACAGGTTTGCCTACAGTGGCTAACATCCGTTTGACTTGATGGAATTTTCCCTCTTGAATCACTAAACGGACTACGGAAGTCCCTTCTTCCTCATTGATCGTCTCAATGACTAAACGACTTGGTTTAACCATTTCTCCATCTTTCAAGGCAAATCCTTGCGCAAACAGTTGACAATCTTCCGCTGTCACAAGTCCCTCAACTTCAGCTAAATATTCTTTATCCACATGCTTTTTGGGGGATAATAATTGATGCGCTAACTGGCCATCATTTGTTAATAGAAGCAAGCCTTCGGTATCTTTATCCAAGCGACCAACTGGGAACAAGTCGGCACGGTAATCCTGATCAGTTAACAAGTCAATTACCGTTTCATCTCGCTGATCTTCCGTCGCAGAAATGACACCTTGTGGTTTATGCAACATGTAATAAAAGAATTTCTGATACGTAAGAATTTCTCCCATCAAGGCAATTTGATCTGTTTCTTCATTTACTTGTGTTTTGGCTTCTTTTACGACGTCACCATTCACCGTAACGACTTTTTTCTTTAACAATTGTTTGATTTCTTTACGACTACCGATACCAACATCGGCTAAAAATTTATCTAAACGCATCGTCATTCCTCTTTCCTTTAAAAAAATAGCTTGGGACATAAATCGAATCGATCGATGTCTCAAGCCTTGTCTCTTAAGAGAATCTGCTGAAAGGAGTTCAATCAGCTATTATTTAATATTGAATTTTGCACGTAATTTTGCGGCATTTTTCCCTAATAAACGATCAGCTAAGCGAATCTTCAAGACCGAATAGCCATAAAAAGCGCCTCCTGCAGCAGCCACAATTACAACGATAATGAAGGCTTGGAAACGTCTAGTTGGATCTAAAAATAGATACAGGAACTGACGGAAAATCAAAGCGATAATCATCATGATGACTGTAATACAGAACATTAACAATGTTCGCCGTAAGGTTAATTTGTAATTAAAACGTGTCACTTGACGAATTCTTCTTAGAATCAATACGCAAGAAACCGTAAAGCCAATCATCGTTGCTAATAACGGACCGTAAACTTCAAATAAACGGATTGCGGGGAATTGCACGATTAATTTCACTGCTAAACCAATTCCTAAATAACGCATTGCGTCACGATTTTCATACATCCCCATCAACATATTTGACACTAACATATACAAGCCCAAGAATAAACTAGCGTAACAAGCTTGCACTAATAAAGAAGTACCTAAAGCATCTGGCATGTAAAAAACAGTGTATAGTGGTTGCGCTAAAACAATCATGCCGAACGTTGCTGGCAACATTACAAACACAAAAAGTTGTAAATTATTACTAATCAAACGCGCTAACTCACGGTGATTTTTTAAGGTGACCGCTTCTGTAATTAACGGTAATCCAGTAGCCGAAATCGAAGTCGCTAAAGCCACGACAATCATGGTTAATTTGTCCGGATTGGCATTAAAAATACCGAAAAGCTCTCGTAATTGGGTATCTGAATAATCCGTAAACAAACGCATAAAGTTTGAGAAAGTAAACTGATCGACAAGTTTAAAGACCGTCACACCTGAGCCAACTACGATAAAAGGAATCGCCTCTTTAAAAGTTTCAATCAATAACTCTTTTGGGGCAATCTCATGTTCATTGGCGCTGTGTTCTTCTAAATAATCAAATAATGGTTTTTGTTTGTACATGTAATAACCTAAAACCGCAAAACTTGCGAGCATCCCAATAAATGCCGCAAAAGTGGCTTGAGTCACCGCTGTAACGTAATTACCTTCAAAGACTTTCATGATAATAAAAGCGGTTAATAACATGTAAAAAACTCGTGCTACTTGTTCAACAATTTGTGATAAAGCAAAGGGCATCATTTCTTGATTTCCTTGGAAATAACCGCGAATGACACTCATGCTTGGGAAAACTAAAACGGCTAAACTTAATGAACGCATTGTTGGAACTAATTCAGGACCTCCGCCAGACAAAGCTGCTAATGCCGGAGATGCCAAATACATCACAATAGCAAAAACCACACCTAAGCCACCCATTAGTTGTAAGGCACGATAAAAAAGCTGTCGACTAATTTTATATTCGTTCAATGAATTATAATGCGAGGTCTGCTTGGCAATCGCACCTGGAATTCCGGCGGTAGAGATCATTAGGAATAAGGCATAAATCGTATACCCCATTGAAAACAAACTGTTCGCTTCGTTTCCGTGCTCGCCCATCCAAGCGTACCAGGGGATGATGTAAATCGCCCCTAACATGCGGGAGATAATATTACTAGCTGTCATCCAAGCTGAGCCTTTGACCATTTTTTCTTGGTTCGTCAGGATTGGTTGATCAACTGAATTTGGTTGATTGATCATTTTGTCCTCCAATATTCTTTGAGTATGCTTTCTTTATTTTAATTGTTCATCTTGGGATATGCAACGACTTTCTCGAAGAATTATCCTATTTTAACATTTCTCATGGATTTTCTCACGCTAACGAGATGGTTTTTTTAAAAGAAAAATAATGCTATAATGACATCAGTTTTGAAATTTCGTTGAAACGTTTGGAGGCAAAAAAAGTGACGATTTCATTATTCGCAATTCGCGATTGCTTAGAAAAAGAAGATTTATTAAAAGAATTTATTTCACCAGAAGGCTGGCACTTGACCCTTTCCGACACGTTAGGTCAACGAGAAGTAACGGCTCTTTCTTACGATTCGAGAGACGTAACAGCAGAAACACTCTTTTTTTGTAAAGGATTAAACTTTAAAGAAATCTATTTAGAAAATGCTGTAAAAGACGGCCTAGAAATTTATGTTTCTGAGGTGCCTTATGAGGTTCCGGCGCAACTAGGAATTATCGTGACTGACATTAAAAAAGCAATGGCTGTGTTAAGCATGGCTTTTTATGATTATCCACAAAATAAATTAAAACTGATTGGCTTTACTGGAACCAAAGGTAAAACAACAGCGGCTTATTTCACCAAATATATTTTAGATGTTGCTACACAACAAAAAACAGCCTTGCTTTCTACCATGAATTCGACATTAGATGGCAAAACATTCTTTAAATCTGCATTGACTACACCCGAATCTTTGGACTTGTATCGAATGATGGCAACCGCTGTTGCTAACGGGATGACTCATTTTATTATGGAAGTTTCTTCCCAAGCCTACAAAACTAATCGTGTCTACAAGCTGTTTTTTGATGTCGGCATTTTTTTAAACATTACCCCCGACCATATCAGTCCAATTGAACATCCAACCTTTGACGATTACTTTTATTGCAAACGTCAATTGATTACACATTCTAAAGTCATTGTGTTGAATCACGAAGCTGATTATTTTCCATTACTTAAAGAAACTGCACAACAGCAAAAAGTCCCAGCCATTGTCTATGGCAGTCAGCCGGCTCCAGAAGTAGACTATTCATTCGCTGTTTCTTCAGAGGATTCCTTACGTTTTATCGTTGAAAGTCCTGCAGATGCGTTAGGATTGGCCGGCTCTTATCACCTTCGTTTAGGTGGTGATTTTAACAAAGGTAATGCGTTAAGTGCGGCGATTGCTAGTGTCCTTGTGGGAGCTTCAAAAGAAGAGTGTCAACAAGGAATCGCAGCAACCACCGTCCCTGGCCGGATGGAATCTTTAACGAATACCAACGGTGCAACCGTCTATGTTGATTACGCTCATAATTATGACAGTTTGAAGAATCTTTTAACCTTTGTCCGTGAAGAACATCCTGACGGCCGCTTAATTGTTCTTGTCGGTAGCACGGGAGACAAAGCGATTTCTCGCCGCAAAGACTTTGGTAGGGTTCTTTCTGAATTGGCTGATGTTGCAGTCCTAACAACCGATGACCCAGCCAGTGAAGATCCAGCAAAAATTTGCCAAGAAATTCAAGCCCATATTACCAAAGAAATGCCTGTTTACACCGTTTTAGATCGTGGCGAAGCAATTGCTCACGCATTATCTTTAAGCACAACGGCTGATGATGCGATTGTCTTAGCTGGTAAAGGTGCCGACCTTTATCAAAAAGTAAACGGCGTAGATGAACCTTACGCAGGAGACTTTGCCCTTGCGGAAGCTTTCATTAATAAAAAGAACTAAATCATTTAAACACACATGAAAAAAACAAGCTGCAACCACTTATCAACAGAGGTTGCAGCTTGTTTTTAAAGAACTTCTTTTATTTTCGTTACTTCTTCTTCCGATAAACCATGACCGCCATCCACTAGTAAAAAGTCGACTGGAAAATGTTTCTTTAATTGATTAGCTAAAGAAAGAACTTGTCCCGGAATACTCAACTCATCCTGAGCCCCTGTTGTGACAATCACTTTTGTCGCAAACTCACCAGATACATATTGATAGCCTAAATTGCTTGGATGCAGTAAAATAACAGTGTTAGCAATAGTCGGGTTCTTTTCTAACAGGCCTAAAATAAAATTGGCACCGTTAGAGTACCCTATAAAAATAACTTCATCGTATAACTTTTGCGGTTGCCAAACTTCTTCTAGAAACGCAGTCACTCGCTCATCAAAGTTAGCACGAGGTAAGGCTCCATTAACTAATGGCGCAAAAAAGCGTCGCTGTTCGCCTACACCTTCTGTCCCTAAGTAACTTAGAACACTCGCTTCTGGATAAAGGGTTGCGATGGTCGTTAATAATTGATATTCATTGCCACCAGTACCATGGAAAGCGACAACTAATTGATTAGGTTTCGACCCTTTTTGAAAAAATTGTTTCATTTAATAAACCTCCAAGAAAGGAATTTTACTATGTATGCACAAATTCATCACATCTCTATTTTAAATCGATTGATAAAGCCTACATTTGACTTCTATCATAATACACTGGGATTAAAATTACTAATGAAAACGATCAACCAAGATGACCACACCATGTATCACTTATTTTTCTCAGATAATGAGCAACGAACAGGTACCGAATTAACTTTTTTTGAATTGAATGATGGCCAAGATCAATCATTTGGGACAAATACAATTGAACGAACTATTTTAAAAGTACCAACGCGCGCCTCTTTGGATTTTTGGGCAGAACGTCTTGAGCAAGCGGGTATCTGCCACTATGGTGTGGAAACATTTAACCAACACCCAATTTTGCGTTTTGAAGCGCCCGATAATACACAAATGGCGCTTGTTCCGTTACGTGAATTTGAAAATGCGGAAGATTATTTTCCAGCTGAGCATGCTGAAATTCCAGTAGAACATGCAATTTTAGGCATTGATGCAATTCAATTACGCGTCCAATATGCCGCAGCTACCAAACAACCTTTAGTGGATTATTTACATTGGCATGAAAAAGAAACAGTACCTTTTTTTGAAACTGCACATGAAGTAACTGTTCTGGAAAATCATCATCCACAGTTTTATCAAGAGGTACACATCATTGATGACCGAACCAATCCGCTTGCCATTGAAGGAATTGGTGGCGTTCATCACGTCGCCTTTGGGGTGGAAGATACGCAAGAATTAACGCAAGTTGATAGCCTGTTGGATGAAAAGAATTTTACAAACTCAGGAATTAAAGACCGTGAATTTTTCAAATCATTGTATTTTAGAGAACCGAACCACTTATTATTTGAAGTAGCCACACAAAAAGGCCTGCTAGATGCCGAAGCCTATGAAAATCAAAGTTCAAACTTTGATGAAATCCCCCTTTATTTGCCTCACTTTTTGGCAGATCAAAGAGAACGAATCGAAGCGATTTTAGCACAACAACGCCATGAGTAAACAAAAATAGCGGTTAGAACCGCTATTTTTGTTTTTTAATATCCTATTATTGCCCTTTTTTGAAAAAAAGGAGTACACTAATAGTAGATGAACTGCGCAAGGAGGTGAGTACATGTTATCTAAGGAAGAAGTTCTACACTTATTGAACGAAGCAAAAAAAGAAGTCGATCGTTTAGAAACAAACCGCCAAGAAGATTTAGGTAATTCAATCAACTATATTGAAAATGAATTACAGCTCCAACGTGTCTTATCTCAAGTGGAAGCTTATGAAAAAGTGCTTGGTTAATTGATTACGCATTAGATGAGAGAGGAGCAACCAGATTCATTCACCTGAATCTGGTTGCTCCTCTCTCATTTTTTACTAGACTAATTCGTAAGCAAGTTCTCGTGCAATAATTTTTGCGGTTGTTTCAGCGATTTCCCCAGTAAAGCCAATGCATTGTTCCATATGCTCAGGTGAACCCATCATCATTTTACTTGTCAAAATACTGCAGCAAACCACTCGATGCTTTTGTCGAAAACTTTGATGCAATTCGTTGGCTAAAGCCATCGTTTTATTTACTTGTTCTCCTTTGGCTTCTGTCCGACCAAAAAAGTAGCCCAGACACATAACCCCGCCTGAAAGAGCACCACAAATACACTTCGCTCCTCCAACACCTACAGGAAACCCAGAAGCCATGGCCACAGCTTCAATGGGAATCTCCGCATCGAAGTGTTGCCGAATGGTCGCCACAATCGCTTCCGAGCAATAAAAATCACCGTTACGATAATAGGCTTCCGCTTCTTCCCTGATTGCTTGTAAACAAATTCTCTTTTTCAAAATGCCCTCCATTCTGTATTCGCTTTCATTTTATGAATAAAAGGACGCCAAGCATCCCTTTATTTTATAGATTTTCTGCAGAGGTAAATACTTCTGACACATCATCATCGTCTTCTAACTTGTCAACCAAGCGCTCTAATTGCGCTTTTTGTTCATCGTTCAAGGTTAGTAAGGTTTGCGGAACCATTGTTAATTCAGCTTGTGCTAATGAATAACCTGCTTGTTCTAAAGCATCGCGAACCGCTGTAAAATCTTCTGGTGCTGTGTAAATTTCAAATACTTCTGGTGATGTTTCTAAATCCTCGCCGCCTGCTTCCAAAACGACTTCTAGCATGTCGTCTTCCTCAATTGCATGATCTTCTCGCTTAATGACAATATAGCCTTTACGATCAAACATATAATTAACCGAACCCGTTTCACCTAAAGAGCCACCATTTCGAGTAAACGCGACGCGAACATTGGTGGCCGTTCGGTTGCGGTTATCTGTTAGTGCATGAACTAAAACTGCCACGCCACCTGGCCCGTATCCTTCATAAGTTACCTCGTCATAATGTTCCCCTTCACCAGCACTACTGGCTTTTTTTATGGCGCGAGCAATATTATCATTGGGCATATTGGCTGACTTAGCTTTATCGACTGCTAAACGTAAAGCAGGATTCATTGCGGGGTCAGGGCCACCTGCTTTTGCCGCCATATAGATTTCCCTTGAAACTTTTTGGAAAATTTTCCCACGTTTGGCATCTTGCGCATTTTTACGCCCTTGAATGTTGCTCCATTTGCTGTGTCCTGACATCCTTGATTCCTCCTGACTTTTCGTTACTATTCTCCTTTATTCTACTCTTCTTTTCAGTTAGGAACAAGCGCTACAAAAAAAGACCCTCGCTTATCCACCTTTCTGACGAATAAACGAAGCTCTTCTAAATTAGCGTCTTCTTTTTTTATTTTTCTTCAAACCATGAACCACCAAACAAATAACGATGGCTGTCAAAGCACCCATGGCATCCAACATAACATCTTGAAAAAGAGGGGTCCTTCCGCCTGTGATCATTTGATGAAATTCATCTAAACCTGCATAGCCAGTAGCAGCTAGCCAGGAAACAACAGCTGTTAAAAACAGGCCTTTGATTCTTGGCACTAATCCAATGAACCAACTACCACCTAATAGAAAATACGTACCAAAATGGGCTCCCTTACGAATAAAAAATTCAACAAATTTACTATAACCACTAGCTTGAATGCTCACTTCACTGCCAGCATATTGAAAAGAAATATTTTTTAATTGTTCTTCAAAAGGATGACTGCTCAGAAGTTTATCTAAAAGACCAACTTGTGATTGCTGTTCATACGTCTGTGATGAACTGAAAAATAAAATGGCCATAATAACAAACGCAATGACTAAATATAAATTACTATCTTTCAAATAATTTTTCATATAATCCTCTTTTCTTGGTTTCAAGTTGCCCCGTGCCTGCCACGGAAAATTCTTTTTTATTATAGTCGGTTTCGAGGGAAAAAGAAACAACTTCTCTTAGGTCTTATGATATACTGAAAAGAAAAAAATGAAAGAAGGATTGGATATGACCTATTCTATTACATGGGATTTAGACAGTATTTTCCCCAATGGGAGCGAGTCCAAAGAACTTAGCCAACGAATGACTCAATTAACCGAACAAACAAAAGAGTATCATCAATTAATCACAGAATGGACACCAGAAAGTGCCCAAGGCAAAGAACAATTTGCTGAAATCTTAACGTTACAAGGGAAAATCTCAAATGGCTTTTCACAATGTAATAGTTTTTTAACTGCTTTAATATCTGCTAATACTAATGATACCAAGGCCAAAATTTTATCAGGCGATTTATACAATCTGTTGCCAGCGATTCAATTAGCTGAAACCATTTTTACTAAAAAAATCACCGAGATTTCAGCAGAACATTGGCAAGCCCTGTTAGCCGAAGAACCGTTTAAAACAATGGCTTTTCGCTTAAATGAATTACGCCGTGATGGAAAAAAACTGCTTTCCGAACAAGAAGAAAATATCATCAATACGCTTTCTCTAGATGGTTTAAATGCTTGGAGTACACATTACGATACGATTGTTGCTTCCATTGTGATTCCTTTTGAAGAAAAAGATGGCTCTGTGACAGAACTATCTGCAGGCCAAGCCTTTAACCGCATGATGGGAGATCCTGACAAAGAGGTTCGTCAACGTTTGTTTACAGCCTGGGAGAAAGCTTGGAGTAGCAAAGCTTCAATTTTAGCAGACACCCTAAATCACTTAGATGGGTTCCGTTTATCTGATTACAAATTGCATGGCACTACAGATTATTTAGAAAATCCCTTAAACTATAATCGAATGAGTCAAGAAACATTAACGGTTATGTGGGAAACCATCCAAAAAAATAAACAACCATTCGTCGACTTTCTAACGCGCAAAGCGCAATTATTCGGCAAAGAAAAAATGGATTGGCAAGACCAAGATGCACCAATTATTTTAGGTGATTTAGAAGAAAAAACGTATTCCTTTGATCAAGCCGCTGCCTTTATTTTAGAAAATTTCCGTAAATTCAGTCCGAAAATGGCTGATTTTGCCCAAATGGCTTTTGAAAAAAGTTGGATTGAAGCTGAAGATCGTCCAGGCAAACGTCCTGGGGGTTATTGTACAGAATTACCTGAAACACAAGAGTCGCGGATTTTCATGACCTTTGGCAATTCAATCAACGAAGTAGCTACTTTAGCCCATGAATTAGGTCACGCTTTCCATAGTAGCGTGATGTGGGATTTACCTTCATTGAATCGAGAGTATGCCATGAACGTAGCAGAAACAGCTAGTACCTTTGCAGAATTGATTGTTGCTGACGCCACCTTAAAAGAGGCCAAATCAAACGTTGAAAAGATTAACCTTTTAGACACAAAAATGCAAAATGCCATTGCCATGTTTATGAACATTCATGCGCGTTTTATCTTTGAAAATAATTTTTATCAAGCGCGCCAAAAAGGTTTAGTAGCGGAAGAAGATATTACTGAATTAATGTTAGCGGCGCAAAAAGAAAGCTACAAAGATAGTCTTGGCAGTTATCATCCTCATTTCTGGGCGAGCAAATTGCACTTCTTTATTGATGATGTGCCTTTCTATAATTTCCCATATACTTTTGGCTATCTATTCAGCATGGGTATCTATGCGTATGCCAATCAACAAGGCAGCTCTTTTGAAGACCAATACATTGCGTTATTAAGAGACACTGCTTCGATGACAAGCGAAGAATTAGCGAAAAAACATTTAAATGTTGACTTAACAAAACCTGATTTCTGGCAAGCCGGCATTGATCAAGTCCTAAAAGATGTGGAACAATTCATGACTTTAACTGAAAACTATGTAAACTAAGCAAAAAAGAAGCAGTAACCAACATCAGGTTACTGCTTCTCTTTTTTTCAAATAGTTTCGATACGCAAGATAGCCCACAAGCATTAGTCCAAACGTAACAAATTCAACTACAGGCATGGCTAACCAAACACCAGTTAATCCTAGTAATTTCACCAAAATAAATAAAACTGGCACAATTAAAAAGAACCCACGCAAAGAGGAAATCATTAGCGCCATTTTCGGTTTACGAACTGCCGAAAAGTAATAAATCCCCATAAAATTCAATCCTGTAAACAAGAAGGAAATCGCATATAAGCGGATGGCTGTCCTAGCAATTTGCGCCAACTGGTCGTTCCCTTCGCTATTAAAGACCTCAATAATTTGTCCCGTAAACACTTGACTGATTAAAAAGAACAGGAAGCCGGCAACCAAATACGTAATAAAGCTAAGTTTAACAAATTTACGCAACACCTTCGTTTCCCCTAAACCATAGTATCGGCTGAGTAATGGTTGCGCCCCTTGCCCAATCCCTGTAAAAATGGCAATCACAATAATATTGAGATTGGCAACAATCGCATAAGCTGAAATCGCCACATGACCAACTAAGTTTAACAAAACAATATTAAATAAAAACATGACAAAGGCCGAAGAAAATTCATTTAAAAAGGAAGAAAAACCAATCGACATAATTTCTCGAACATCCTGAAATTTCACTTTAAACTTTTCAAAACGTAAAACTCGTTGCGGCGACCACTTATGCAACGTAATCAGGATTAAGCTTGTTAAAGGTGACATCACCGTTGCAATGGCCGCACCTGCCATGCCCCACCCAAATTGATAAATAAAGACATAATCCAAAATAATATTGACAATTCCCCCACTGACAAAAGCAATCGTTGCCAAACGAGGATTATGGTCATTTCTTAAAAAAGTAATCAGGCAATTGTTTAAAATAAATAATAATGAACAGCTAAGGTAAATCATATAATATTCCTTTGCCAAACCAAACAAGACACCGGTCCCCTGAAGTCCCCGAATAATTTGATCGGAAAAAATCAAGCTCGCTAAAGTAAAGAGACTCCCTATAACGAAAACTAACCCAATCGTTAAACTAAAATACTGATTGGCTTTTTTGATTTCTTTTTGCGCAACCGTGGTCGAAAACAACGTAGCGCCGCCAACGCCAAACATCCAACCTAATCCATTAATAATATTAACGAGTGGCAAGACAATGTTAAGCCCCGCCAACGCCTCGGTGCCGATTCCATTTGCAATGAAAAATGTGTCCGCCAAAATAAAAATTGATTGCGCCGCCATACTTAAAATTCCTAACAGAACATTTTTATAAAACAACGCAGTAAAATGGTTTTGCTGTGTTTGCTCCATACCCAAATCTCCTTCTAACAAAAAAAGGACTCATTCTTTTTGCTTCAAGGCTTACGCAAAAATCAGAATCCTTCAATTATTCAACCCAGCGATTAAATAATCTGTCTATTTATTGATACTTCTAGGGTAGCATTCTCTCTTCGAAAAAACAACCATCCTTTTATTTTTCTCATTTTAAACTTTCTTAAGCAGTTGCAGTTGTTTTTGAACCACTTGCCAATCTTCTTTCACGACTTCTTTTAAACGATAATTATAAAAGACAGCCGCTGGATGGAAGAGTGGAATGATTTGATAGGTTTTCTGCGTCCAATGATAGTTTTGTGATTGCTCATCAAATGTTTGAATGGGCGACTGAATGACCGTTCCGTGCACTGCAGTGATTGTTGGCTTTGGTCCTAAAAGTCGTTGCAACCCAATATTCCCCAGTGTCAAAATTAGTTCAGGTTGGCAAACAGCGATTTCCCAATCAAGCAAAGGCGCAAAAATTTTGATTTCTTCTTTGGTGGGCGTTCGATTAGGAAACTTGGTTACTCTTTCTCCCGTTTTTGCAATCTGCTTCGTTTTTACAGAAAAAGGCCGACTCCTAACCGCACTGGTGATATACACCGTTTCACGACTTAAGCCAACTTGTTGTAATTGTTCCATCAACAATTGACCTGAACGCCCTATAAATGGTACGTTTTCTTTAATTTCTTCTTTTCCAGGGGCTTCCCCAATCAGCATCACTTTTGGCTGTTGCGGACCTTGACCTTCCACAAAACCTTCTAATGGTAAGTCTTTCGCTTTAGCTAAAACTGCTTTTTTCAGATGTTCAGGATAGTGCATTTACCATCACGCCTCTCTTCTGGTGTTCTTCCTTCGCTATATTGATTATAAATAAGGCCCAAAAGAAACTCAAAAAAAGGAGCCTATTCATTTAAGCGCTGGTTTTTCTACACACAAAGCTTTGTCTTTAGCTAAATAAAAAGGCCGTAAGTAACCAACTAAATTAGACATTGGTAAAACCTCCGATGGTAAATCGATCTTTAATGTCTCCTTTAAATAGGCTCTGCGTGTCGCAATCCGTTGCCACATGTCTGGATAAGTTTGCCGAATCTCTTTTTGCAATGTTTCATCAGCCAAAGCCACACATTCTTCTGCACTCACCCCTGTATAACCAGGTACAGAAGGAATAATATCCACTTGAAAGAGCATGCCACTTTCCAAGCGAATGGCTGAATCTGGATAAATAGGCGACGACATCCATTCATCATCCGAAACTAAATGCCCAGGATTCAAATGCCAGTGATAGATTTCTTTTGGTAACTGTTCTTCAATCGCTTGGTACATTTCTCGCCCTAACAGTCCGATTCGAATGGTTTCAAGCCAGTGAACGACAGCTTGAAAATAGGGTTTTGCTACGCGTTCTAAATAATCACGTTGCGCTTCTGGCAATTGCTGCTCGTTTTCAATAACAAAACCTGTTCGGCTAGACAAGCCGCCTTTGTAACCTGTAGTTAATGATAAGGCATCACCTAACTGAATTTCTTTGGCAGTCGGATACATGTTTGCATATTCAAAACGTTGTCCAGTTGCCGCAATGGTTACTACCGTCGGCGTTTGACCTTCATCATTTAACAAAGCCCCAATGTCCGTTTCACGCTGTCCTACTTCAATTGCATTTAAGGCCTTTAACATACTGCGAGAAGCCAAATTCGCCCCATATTCATAGTGCGCCAATTCGTTGGCATTATTTGTTGTGCGGGCCCCCTTTGCTCCAATCAATAAGTGGGTCCCATTTAGTAAACGAGCTTCTTTCGGTAGCGCTTTTTTCAGTGCTTCGACAATAAAATGTGGCACATCAAACATAGTAGCAGGTTCTTGCTGTTGTGTCGTAAACATTTTCCACCCAACGATACCTATTTTTTGAGCAGTTTCATCGAGAAGCGTTTCAAAAATCTGCGACAACTTTTGTTCTCCAGCCATTGGTTGATTAGGTAGCGAAAAAGCTGGATAATGAATTAAATCGGCTGAGATGCGGGCATGTTGGCACAGTTTTAAATTTTCATTGCCTAAAATAAGTGTCGCCGCACCATCCTTATTTAACACAAGGAGTCCTTCTTCAAACCTCGGAATAAAGCCAGTTAAGTATTCAAAATTACTGCCATGCTCTTTGTCTGCATAGAAGACCAATTGATCGAATTTTTCTGTTTTCATTCGTTGTAATACTTTCTGCTTGCGCGCCATCATCGTTTCATTCGTCAAATACGTTGGAAAAACATTCTCAAAAACAGTAGGTTCAGCAATATGTGTATAATTAATTTTTCGCTTCATTATTATCCTCCATTATTCATCTGCGACAATCAACGTTACGCCAGCTTGCGCTAACTGCTCACAGAATTTTTCATCAGGTCGTGTATCTGTCACTAAACAATCAATTTCTGTTAATTCGCAAATTTTAAATAAACCCGTTTTGTTTAATTTCGTTTGGTCGGCTAAGGCAATGACTTGTTTGCCTTGTTGAATCATTCGCCGTTTGACTTGACCTTCTTCTTCTGTGTGAATAAATAATCCTTGTTCAGATAACGCAAACACACCTAATAATGTATAGTCGGGGGCAAATTCCCCAACCTTAGCGACTGTTTCTGCCCCAAACAAAAAAAGTTGTTGTTTATGCAGTTGCCCAGGTAGTACTGTAATTTTTGTCTGATCCATTTGCGCTAGAAGTAGCGCATGACTGAGAGAGTTCGTGATCGCGTGAATCGGACTATTTTCCATCGCTCGAATAGCTGCTTCCACCGTGGTTGATGAATCAAAAAAAATGGACGCTTGTTTGGGAATATTTGCCCAAACTTTTTGGGCAATCGCTTGTTTTTTCTCTGGATGCTTCATTATTCGTTGAGCATAATCATAAATAGTTGCTTCAGACTGCACTGAGATAGCGCCACCGTGCGTTCTCTTTAAATGTCCTTCCTTTTCTAAACGAATTAAATCTCGTCGAATAGTATCTTTTGAAACGGAGACTTGCTCCGCTAACGCTTCCATGGAAATACTTTTTTGTTCATTCACTATTTTTTGAATCTTGGCTAAACGTTCTTCAATCAACATGCTTCCTCACCTCTTCTAAGTAAAGATAGCATCTTTTGCATTATTTTGCAAACAAATGCAAAATAATGCAAACAAGACAAAAAAAACTAGTCCTTCATTTTCTAACGAAGGGCTAGTTTGAGAGTGGTTTTAATAGGTAAATTGAATAATCATGCCGCTAGGATCTTCTAACGCAAGTAAATGATCTTTGGCAATAAAATGTAACTTTGCTTCTTCCGCATTGGCTTGGACGATCTCTAAATCTGCCGCAGTTGGTAAACGGAAGGTGTAATTTTCTAAGCCAAATTGATTTTCTTGAATCGTTGGCAGCTGTTTGCCGCTCCATGTATTTGTCCCAATATGATGATGATACTGACCCGCTGCAAAAAACTTCGCTTGTTGACCAAAGTTAGACTTTAAGCCAAACCCTAAGTTTTTATAGAACGTTTCAGTGGTATCTAAATCGGCCACTTTCAAATGAATGTGCCCAATTTTAGAACCTTCGGAAATTCCTAGCCAGTGACCGTCAGCTTCTGCAGCTAAACTATCACCGTCTAATTCTTCTGTCACACCGATAATTTCACCATTTGGACGAATATCCCAGACTTCTTCTGGTTTATCCCAATAAATTTCGATGCCATTATTTTCTGGATCACTTAAGTAAAGGGCTTCACTATAGCCATGATCTGCTGCGCCAATTTGCACATTTTCCTGCAAAAGCCACAGCAACATATTGCCTAAATCTTTGCGGGTTGGTAGCAGGAAAGCAATATGGTACAAGCCAGTGGTACCCTGATTTTCTTCCCCAGCTGTTAGTTCTTTTAAGACAAGAATTGCATCGTTGGTGCCTTGTGGCGCTAGCCAAGCACGTCCCTCTCCTTGTTTTAAAAGTTTTAAGCCAATTGTTTTCGTATAAAAGTTTACCATTTTATCTAAATCAGCCACTTTCAAAGTGACTTGTTGAATCCCAATATTACTTGGTAATGCTTGAACCATTTGCTTTCACTCCTTTCCTCTTCGTTTTACTAAAGCAATGATTTAGTTGAATTCTTTAAAACGAGCACTATCTTCCATGTATTCTTTTTCGCCAGCTGGCGCTTCAATGGAACCAATGACCATTTGTGCACGCAAATTCCAGTTTGCAGGAATTGACCATTCTGCAGCAACCGCTTCGTCAATGACTGGGTTGTAGTGTTGTAAGTTTGCGCCAATATTTTCTTGCGCTAAGGCAGTCCAAACGTTCGCTTGTGTTAAACCAGTTGCTTGTTCAGACCAAACAGGGAAGTTATCCGCATATAACGGGAAGCTATCTTGTAAGTTTTTCACGATATCTGTATCTTCAAAGAATAAAATTGTACCCGCACCAGCTGCAAAACCTTGTAATTTAGCTTGTGTGTTTGGAAATGCTTCTGCTGGAGTTAATGGTTTTAAGGCATCTTCAGTCATTGCCCATAATTTTTTGTGAGCATCGCCGAATAAGAACACAACACGTTGTGTTTGAGAGTTAAAAGCTGTTGGACTTTCTCTAACAACTTCTTTTACTAAAGCAGTTACTTCTTCTTTTGAAATTGGTAAGTTTTCTCCTAAAGCATAGATTGAACGACGGTTTTTCATTATTTCAGTAAATTTTGACATAATATGTTCATCCTTTCGAATTTCCTCAGTAAATTCATTTAATTTTGTTTACATGCTTACTATACTACCTTACTAAAAGTAAGTAAAGCTTTTTGTCTTACTTTTTGTAAGTTTTTTTATTTTTTAGTGAAAAACCTTATTCTACCAAAGAAAAAACAACCAGCTTTTTTCTAAGAAAAAGAAAAATCTGGTTGTCGATTAATAAATGTAGAAGTCAATTGAATCGTTTTCGGCCGTTTTTCTTGAAATAAGTGTGTGGCTTTTTCCCCTAACTCCATTAATGGATGACAGATTGTTGAAAAATTTAAAATTTCACTTAATAAAGTTTGTTCCTGTCCCACTAAAAAGAGTGGTCTTTCAATAACGGCTTGAATCCCTGCGGCAATTTCATCACCGTTGGTCACAACCGCTTGGAGCGTTGGATCTTGCCCACAGTGTCTTCCTACTTCACACCCATCTTCATAGGTTAAACAGTCCTTAAATAACCGATTTTCAGGAATCGCTCCATAAATTTCCTGATATGCGTCAACTAAATAGCGTGCGCTTGTACTTTTTTCTGGTGCACGGTTAATCGTAATTGCCACTTCACTACATCCTTGTTGTTTCAACGCTTGGAAGACCCGCCGATAAACGGTTAAACGATCAATATAGATACTAGCATAACTAGGGTCTTCTATTTTTTCACAAAAAACAACTTGCTCTTTATACGGAGCAAACACACTTAAAGGATTTGCCTTTGATAAAACAATCATGCCATCAAACGCACCCGTGGCCATTTTTTCCAAGTAACTTTTTTCAACTTCTTTATCATAATCCGTTGGTAATAAACTGACCATCATCCCTTGTTGAAATGCTTGGTGGATAATCCCACTTAAAATAGCATCAAAATAAGGTTGATTCGTGTAAGGAACCATGACACCTAATGTATTACTTTTCCCAAAGCTAAGATTTCTCGCTAATATATTGGGCTTATAGCCCAACTCATCGATAATTGCTTGGATTTTCAGTCGTTTTTCTTCAGAAACATAAGGATGATGATTAATCACACGCGAAACAGTCGTAACTGAAGATCCTGAAAGGCGCGCAATTTCTCGAATTGTTGTCATACTTTCACCTCATTACTTTACAAAATTGAGTTAAATAAGGCACAATCCCTGTCCCGTAATCAACAAAACGATAAAAGGTCTCCTGCCAAGCAAAAGAAATTTCCTGAATATCCTCCTGCTGTGTCAAGTGCCACTCCGTTATCTGATGGTACGGAATTTCTTGATGCCAAATCTTATAGTATTTTTTGGGACTATCTAACTGCAGACTTTTGGCCGTCGTAGTCACCGAGACAAAATAGTAATCCATACCAAGTCTATCGCTTATCTCCACTATAACATTCATTTTCATGCCCTCCAATATTTTGATACACCTAGCTTACCTTATGAAACGCGTACCAGAGCAAGAGGAAAAATAAAAAAAAGTGAGACCATGTTATACTAGATGTATCATATAAAAGCAAAGGATGAGTGCAATGGAAACTGTTACAGTAGCAACAAAAAGCGACTTACTAACGAATTTGAACAAGCAAACAGATGAAATCATTATCTCGGGGGCACTTGCACAAGAAATTTACCACTTAAAAAAACAACAATTAACCGAAACGGAAGAAATTGGCTTTTTAGTGGGCAGCCAAGGTGCTGGCTCATTTTTAACCTATTTAATCGAGAAGTTATCCTATATAAATTCGGAGCTATCGCCAGAAGAACAAAAAATTGAACATGCGATTTTGCGTTTGTATGTTATTAAAAAATTAACTCCAGAAACTACTTTATTACGTCTAAAACAGTTAGATTATTAAAATTTTATTTAATCAAGATAGACCAATTCCTCGCGTACAACGAGTCCCTTTCATTAATCACTTGATATAATTGCCTTTATTCAAGTTCCCACCTTTGTCATTATCGATTAACCAATGGTATATTAGAAGTAACAGATAAGTCATTTTATTTGAAAAAGTGTTTGGGAAATGTTTGGGGAGGAATGTTTATGTGTCAACCGCAGGAAAAAAAGAAAGAAATTTCCGTTGCTAAGTTACGTTATCGTTTTGAAGTACCAATGATTATCATTGGTTTTGTTTTATTGTTTTTCGCATTGGGGTTAGTTGCCTTATTAATATTGAGTGATTTGCCGATTCCTGACTGGTTATTAATTGTCTTAATTGCACCAATTGCGCCAGTCATTGCTTTTTTTACCATTCGTTATATGTACATGGACACTGCTTCTAACGGAGTGGAAATTACAGAAAATCAATTACCAGAAATTTATTCCTTGTATATTGATTTAGCAAAAGAAATGGGCTTTGGCACTAAAAAATTAAGGATGCCACGTCTTTATTTAATCAACGGGAATGGTGTCTTAAACGCTTTTGCGGCAAAATGCTCTTTACACAGACGCTATGTTGTCATTCACAGTGATTTGTTGGATATCGCGTACAATACAGGCGATTTTTCGCTGATTCGCTTTATTTTGGCACACGAGCTAGGACACCATAAATGTGGACACACTAATTTATGGCGGCTAATGTTATCCATTATTTTGAAACCAGTTGCGTTAGATAAAAGTTTTACAAGAACGCAAGAATATACCGCTGATCGCGCAGGTTTATACTACGCCGAAGAAGGTGCTTTAAACATGATTTATTTATTTTCAGGAAAATACATGGGCAGTCGTGTGGATTTAGAAGAATACTTTCACAGTATTGATTTACATGATGATACCATCTGGCTTAAATTGAGTAACTTCTTATCCGATCATCCTGTTGGCTTTCGTCGAATGCAAACATTGAAAAAAGCCAAAGATACTGGCAATTGGGACGTTCATGGGAAATTTTTCTAGCAAGAGCCAACCATCATTAAATAAACGTGCTGGGACAAAAGATTCTTTAACTTTTGTCCCAGCACGTTTATTAATCCACCAATAAATGAACAAATTCTTCTTTGGTGATATTTACAAAGTAGTCTTCAAAGTTAAACGCTGCTAATGCTTGCCAAATTGATGAATACTGATAGTCCACACCTAATAAAGCTGCAACGATTTCCGCTGTTTCTTTTTTGGCAAAGTAATCACCATAAATCGTTAACTCAATTATTTTACCTTTTTCAACAGTCAAACGTGCATCCACGATGCCGCCTTTAAACTTTTCTTCTTTTTTGATCGTAAATTTAGGCGCTTCACCAAAAATCCAAGCTTCATTGCCATACACTTCAGCGACCAATTTCCTAATTTCCTGTTGATCTGCTTTGGTTAGGACATATTCTTTCTCCGCAACTTCAGTTAGAGATTCGACATCAAAGAGCTCCATCAGTAAACGATTGCGAAATTCCTCAATGGTTAATTGTTGATATTTTTCGTCTAAGTACGGCCGTAAATTGGTTACGCGTCCCCGAACAGATTTTGTCCCTTTTGATTCAATTTTTTTCTTAGAAACAGTTAAGACACGTTGAACTTCTGCCAAATCAACATCATACATCAAGGTACCATGAGTATACATCTTCCCCTTTTTTGTATACATGGCATTGCCAGAAAATTTTTTCCCATCAATTAATAAATCATTGCGACCGCTAATCTCGGCCCCCGTTGCGCCCATTTTATGTAATGCTTCAATAATTGGTTTAGTGAACGCTTTAAAATCCCCAAAAGCTTGATGTCCTTCCTGAACAACAAAACTAAAGCTGACATTCCCAAGATCATCATAAACAGCACCACCGCCCGATAAACGGCGAGTAATAACGATTCCCTTCTCTCTAGCATAAGCTAAGTCAATTTCTTCATAAGCATTTTGATTTCGGCCTAAAATAACACAGGGTTCCTGAATATAGAACAACACTAAGGGCTCTTCAAAAGAGAGAGTGTTTAATAGATAATCTTCCGTTGCTAAATTTTCACGAATATCTCGTGACTGCATTATGACATAACGCATAAGGTCGCCCCACTTCTTTTTCTTCTAGTGTATCACTTTCTTTCAAAATTGGTTCACTAAACGTCTTCTCTGGCCATTCTCAAAAGCGGATGATCAACAAAAAAACGAACGTGGGACAACAATCACTTTGGATGTTTGTTCCACGCTCAAAATCTAATAAACAGCAATTACAGAACTGTTTAGCTTTTTAGTCTAACCAAGTTACTACTTCTGAAACATCTCGTCGGACTGTTTCAAAGCCGGGTGTTTGAGCTTTGCCAATCGGAATAATCAGTCCGTTCACTAAATGATCCTCAATATTAAATAACTTGCGAACCACTTCTGTTTCAAAACCAGACATCGCCACAGTATCATAGCCTCGATCTTTTGCAGAAAGCATCAGCTGCATTGCAACTAAGCCTTGGTCTAACATTAGCCACTCTCTTTTTTGTTCTTCGCTAACATCATAGTACCAAGATACATTTTCATTAATTCCTTGACGAATTTCTTCCGTCATCGTTCCTTGTGCGACAGCTTTAGCACTGATTTCATCTGCATTGGCCACTGTATAAGCAGTCAAATCACCTAATAAAATAATCACCGCCGCTGCCTCTTTAACTGCTGGTTGTTGCATCGAAACTTCGTAAAGGGCCTCTTTTTGTTCTTTTTCTGTGACAATTAAAAAACGCCATGAATTTAAATTGGTACTATTTGGCGCGAACATCGCTTCCTCAATTATAGCCATTAATTCCTCTTTAGGAATCTCAACATCTGGCATAAAATCCCGAACTGAGCGGCGGCTGCGAACAACATCTTGATACATCATATTTCTTCTTCCTTCCTCTTACCTTACTTGACATAGTTATTATTACTCACTATGATGGAGAAAAAAAGTACGCACTTTTTATTCACCTAGGAAGAAAAAAGTAACCATTACGTGTCACAAGGAGAAACTATGACAACTGATAAACAAACCAGTATCAACTTAGCCCTTTCCACCATTAACGGCAAATGGAAATTATCATTAATGGATGAATTATTCCAAGGAACCAAGCGCAACGGTGAATTGATGCGTGCGCTCGACGGAATCACTCAACGCGTCCTGACAGATCGCTTGAGAGAAATGGAAAAAGATGGCCTAGTCCATCGAGAATCCTTTAACGAACTGCCCCCGCGTGTGGAATATACGCTCACTTCGGAAGGATATGCTCTTTACGATGCCCTCTCTTCACTTTGCCATTGGGGCGAAACATTTGCACAAAAAAGAGGTCGGGACAGAAGTGTTTAACTCCGAGAAATAAGAAGGAATTTCCGAAAATTGTTCTATAATTTTTGGAGAATTTCGGCTTATTTCCGAAGGAGTTGCTTCTGTTCCCGCCGTTTATCAATTTTTAAGCCTGGGACAAAAATCCAAAGTGATTTTTGTCCCAGGCTCTTTTTTATCTATTTTGGGTATTATGGGTAAACTTAAGATATTTTTGAAGTCCTTCTTGAATTGAATAAACGGGCGAAAAACCTAAGCCTTTCAAAGCAGAACTATCTGAAAGAGAATATTTTATATCGCCATCTCGTTCCTTTTGATAAGAAACTGGCAAAGAAAGTCCCACTAATTGGTTCATTTCTTCAATTAATTGATTAAGGGAAATGGCAACTTCGGTACCCACATTATAAACGTGTCCCAACGCTTCACTTTTGGTTGCTACTAAATCTAATGCAGTTAGGACATCCTCAATGTAGATAAAGTCACGTGTTTGCTGACCATCTCCAAATATTTGAAATTGGCTCGCTTGCCCTTGCTCTAATTGGATATAACGATCCATCAAAATGGACAGGACACCAGAATAGGGTGAAGCAGGATTTTGATTGGGACCATAGACGTTAAAGAAGCGAACTGCACTCGTGGGTACTCCATGTAAATGGTATTCATTGAGAACATAACGTTCAGCAGCAAACTTATCAATAGCATAGGGACTCAAAGGGCAAATCATCGAAGTTTCTCTTTTAGGCAACGTTGGCTCTGCACCGTAAACGGCTGCCGACGAAGCAAAAACAAAACGTTTGAGCTTTTTTTGATATTTTTTTATTGATTCCAGTATTTTCAATACACTTAAAAAATTGACCTCATGTGTCTCTAGAGGCTGTGCCACAGAACTTGCCACGCTTGCCACGGCCGCAAGATGAAAGATATACTCAAACGAATGCTTTGAAAGTACTTCGTCCAATAATTGCTGATCCGTCACACTTCCTTTAATAAAAACCAACTGCTCAGTTTGTTGCAAATTTGACACTCGCCCCATGGACAAATCATCAATCACAAAAACTTGATACTGTTGACTATAAAAATTAGCCAAATTAGAACCAATAAAGCCAGCTCCTCCAGTAATTAATAGTTTCTTCACCTCTTTGCTTCCTCTCTTTTTTTTAATTTAATTCCACTTTTTTCTTGTTATTTTCTCTTTGGAATAAAAAAATGCAATATCGAATGAACACATAACTTACAATAGCCACAGCTAATAACAGTTCAAAAGTAGACAAAATATTTAACAGACTCGTTAGGCCTACCTTTTCTGCAAATAAAGGTTTAACTTTGACTAATGCTGTCGCAGAAATCACTAATGGGAATGTAAAGGCAGCATAACTTGGATAGAATGTCACTTGCATAATTTTATATAGATTCACTACTACAATCCCATAAATACATTGAGATAAAATTAGCAAGAAAACAACTAATGGCATATACAAATGACCACCCATTGAAATATAGCCAGCTAAACATAACGAACCTGGCGCTGTCATAATCGTCAATAAAGGAATGGTCGATTCAGGCATTTCTTTCGACTTCGTAATTCTCTTGATTAAAATTGGTAACAAGAGTAAATAAAAGAACAACGCTACCCAAAAAACAATTTTTCCCAACTCATTGATAAACAATTGAGAAGTATTAGGAATAACGCCAATGCCGACAAACGTAATAAACCAGCTTGGATAAATGTGTTCCAATTCGATTTTTGTTGGAAAAATATGCACCGCTACAAAATAAATCATTAAAATAAAATGTAAAATCACTGCGCCAATCCACAACACATTAATCCAAGCAGCATTGGTAAATATCCGATCTAAGAAAACACAGATAACCATTAAAGCCATTGTAAATGTTGGTGATACCGAAGCAATAATTGGATCATCTAAGGTGCTTAATGCATGTTTCATTGTAAAAATAATTTTTAAAATAACTAAAATCATTAAGAGACTGCCAAGTACACAATAAATGGTCCCAATTGTTGCATATCCCAAGGAATAAAGTAAATTCCCCAAAGAAACCATCCCTAAAATTAGTCCACAAATGGGAATCGGGACTTTCCGCAAGAATTTTTTCGCACTTTCTACCATTATGTAGTCACACTCCGTCTTTATTTATTATTATTGATATTAATCAAAAGTATGTTATTATACTAAATGAAATATTTATATTTGTAAAATAAATATTTGCAATACCAACTATTAAGATAGTAAATAGAAAGAGGCGATTTTATGTTCGAATGGATCAAAACATTTATTGCTGTGTATGAAACCAAAAATTTTAGTGCGGCGGCCAAACAATTGTATATTTCTCAGCCAACTGTTTCTTTGCAAATCAAGAAATTAGAGCAACACTTTTCGATCAAGCTGTTCTATCGTAATGGAAAACAATCGGTTATTCCTACCAAAGAAGCTGATTTTTTATATCCAAAAATGCTCTCGATTATTGAAAGCTTAACCACTTCTTTTGCGCAAGCTGCAGAAAAAGAGAACTTTAAAGAAGACTGCATTATAGCCTCTTCAAATACAGTTGCTATTTATTTACTGCCAGATATTATGGAGAGTTTGGTTACCGCTTTTCCACTCATCAACTTTTCGATTCAACTGATGAATTCAAACGAAGTCGTGGATATGGTTCAAAATAATCATGCCCACATTGGGCTAATTGAAAAACCCATTGGAACTAAAAATCTACACAAAGAAATTGTTTATGAAGATCAACTAGTTCTAGCAGGAGATGCCGCTTCAAAATTTTGGCTCTTAAGAGAAAAGAACTCTGGCTTACGTTTTTTCAATGAGCTTTATCTCAACGAACACAGCATCAACTTACCAATTATCGAATTAAACAACAACGAAGTCCTGTTACAATTGCTAAAAAATAACATTGGGCAATCAATTGTTTCTCGATTATCTATTTCCGATGAGATCCCTTGGCAACCAATTGATCAGTCCTTTGCTTCTCGAAAAATTTTCATTGTCCAGACCGATCACCATGCCAATACTTCCTTCTCTGAAGTTTATAACCGAATCGTTGAAAAAATTCGTGAACGACAAGCCTAAAAAACAGGAGAACGACTTAGCTTTCGCTAAATCGTTTTCCTGTTTTTTATTTATCAGTTTCCTCTACCAATTCAAATTCAAAAGGTTCTAACTCAAATAGTTGGTGTAAAATTTGCTGGGTTTCTTGGAACACTTGTTGTGGCTCTTTACACAAAAGAGTGCTTTGAATGGTCTGTTTTTTTGATTGAAAAAGAATTCTCGTTTCCTCTTCCTTGAATACAACTTGATGAGGTTCCCTTTCAAACACCGTATATTCTTCGAACATTTCCATAACTAATTTTTGACGAAACCCTTCTTTGAGTGCTAATAAAGTTACTAAATCTGCAACGGTTAGTGTTTCTAACGCAATTGTTTCATCTTCTACATGAACAAGATAATTCGTACACTTCACATTCGGACAGGCATTGCAGCCGCCATTAATCAAATCTGAGGTAGTTGTTATTTTCACCTGTTTCATCTTAATCCTTCTTTCCTACTTTTCGAGAAAAACACAAGGGGTCTCCTCAAAAATATTCAATAAAATATGATTAACTTCTTGAAAGACTTCTTCGTGATTCCGGCATTGTTTTTCCATTACTAAACGCAGATCATTCACAACAAAAGTCAACGTCGTCGCTTGTTGAGAAACATGTATACAACGGTTGCCTTTAACAAAACATTCTGTTTGTTCTTCAATGAATGGTTCTTTTTGATAGCCATATGCTGAAGCGACACATTCCAGGATTTCGTAGATTTCTATTTTTGGAAGTTCATAGCTAAAGCTACCGATAACTAGTTGAAAACAGTTCGGCTGTTTTTCATTATTGCTTGCATAATACACTGTTGTCGTTGTCATTTTGCCTCCTTATCTTCTCTATTTTCCTACTCTTATCATAACAAAAAAAGCACGCTTCCCTTATTTAAATTGTTAATAAAGACTATTACAGATTGGTATAACCACACCCGAAAAGTTAGTGATATAATTCACTAAGAAAGAAATATTACAGAAAGAAGAGATGAACGATGAAAGTATTTAACAAAAAAGTCGCAATTATTGGTACTGGTTTTGTTGGCACAAGTATTGCCTATTCCATGATCAACCAAGGGATTGCGAATGAATTAATCTTAGTTGATATTGACAAAGCCAAATCTGAAGGCGAAGCAATTGACTTATTAGATGGTGTGTCTTGGGGTCAAGAAAATGTAAACGTCTGGGCTGGCGACTATCAAGACTGCCAAGATGCCGATATCGTCGTGATTACAGCTGGCGCTAATCAAAAACCTGGGCAAAGTCGTCTAGATTTGGTTTCAATCAATGCAGAAATTATGAAAACAATTGTTAACAATATCATGAAATCTGGTTTTGATGGAATTTTAGTGATTGCCTCAAATCCTGTCGATGTACTGACTTATGTGGCTTGGCAAGCTTCTGGTTTACCTGTCTCAAGAGTAATTGGAACTGGTACAACTTTGGACACAACTCGTTTCCGCAAAGAACTGTCTCAACGTTTAGCGATTGATCCACGCAATGTTCACGGCTATATTATTGGCGAACACGGGGATTCTGAAGTGGCTGTTTGGTCTCATACCATGATTGGTACCAAACCTATTTTAGAAATTGTGGATACGACAGAGCGCTTAACTAGTGACGATTTACCAATCATTTCTGATAAAGTGAAAAATACAGCTTATGAAATTATCGATCGCAAACAAGCGACCTATTATGGGATTGGTATGAGTACTGCACGCATTGTTAAAGCCATTTTAAATAATGAACAAGCTATTTTACCTGTCTCAGCTTACTTAGATGGGCAATATGGGCAACAAGATGTATTTACAGGGATTCCTGCAGTCGTTGGCAATCAAGGTGTGACTGACATTATTGAATTGAATCTAAATGCTTCTGAAAAAGAACTCTTCCAAAAATCAGTGACACAATTAAAACAAGTGATGGCATCGTTACAACCGAACGCTTAGTAATTTTTAACTAAAAATAACACTTCAACTAAATTATTCTCTACCAAAATAGATTCTAATTCCCCTTTATCGTTCTTTTTGGTACCATGAAAGAAGAACTTCAACTAAAGCAGAAATTAGGAGGACAAAAAATGGTAATCCAAGGAGATACGTTAGAAAATAGCGCACGTCGTTTATTGCAAGAACGTGGCGTAACAATGAATGATTTAGCTGAACTTGTGTTATTTTTACAAAAAGATTATATTGATAATTTAACATTAGATACTTGTTTAGAAAGTATTGATGCAGTGTTAACAAAGCGTGAAGTACACAACGCGATTATTACAGGTGTCCAACTGGATATTCTGGCAGAAGAAAACAAGCTACTCTCACCGTTACAAGAAATTTTAACGGAAGATGAAGGGCTTTATGGCATTGATGAAATTATGGCGCTCTCCATTGTAAATGTTTATGGATCTATCGGTTTTACGAACTATGGGTATATCGACAAGGTAAAACCAGGCATTTTAAAAGAGTTAAATGCGCATGATGGCGAACATGTCCACACATTCTTGGATGATATCGTGGGCGCAATTGCGGCTGCGGCTGCCAGTCGGTTGGCTCACTCACAACCAGATTTAAGTGATATTACTAAATAAAAAAACTTGCCTCTTCATTTTTATGAGAAGAGGCAAGTTTTTTATTTGCTGGACTTCTCACAAGCTTTCTACTTAACAGTAATTATTTGCCGTGTTATGTTACAGTCAAGAATAAACAGCTAAAGGAGGTTATCTAGAAATGAAAAAGTTTTTACGCGTATTTTTAATTTTTATTGGGGTATTTTTTCTTGCAAGTTGCGGTTCAAAAATAGAGACAAAAACCTTTGTAGGTTCGCCACAAGATGGGATTGATTCCACCTTAACCTATACGTACCAAGGAGATAAAGTCTTAACGCAAACGGCTAAAAACATTGTTTCTTATGACAAATTGGGGATTACAAAAGAAGAGGCAAAAACAGCGTTGGAACCCGTTTCTAAACAATATGAGGACATCAAAGGGCTTAATTACAAACTGACCTATGAGGACAAACAAGCCATCGAAAAATTGACGATTAATTATGAAAAACTTGATTATGATAAAGCCAAAAAAGTAGATGGTATCCAGATTGATGGAGATTCTTCTAAGGGAATTAGCATGAAGAAAAGCCAAGAATTGGTGGAGTCACAAGGTTATACAGAACAAAAATAATAAAAGAAAGCGTGCGACAATGGGCATTGTTGCACGCTTTCTTTTGATTATTTAAATCGATGTTGCCATCTTCACTGCTTGAATTGGGTCAAAATGATGGACAGAGTAAACGACTGTACCGGCTTGCCAAACTACTGAGTTTCGATTATAGTCAGTGGTTCCTGCCACGTTCAGTGTGATTTGACCAACGGTATTCGGTGCTGGCAACGTTTCTTGTTCCAAAATGTTGACAACATTTTTCGCTAAATCATCAGGCGATTCACCATTGATATTTGAGGCCCGTACGACTAAACTCCAATTGCCTTCTTGCCAAGATAAGTAACTAGAACCTGCCGCCCCTTGTTTATACCCAGTAATATTGTAACCTAAATCTACTGGTTGACCGCCATTGTCAATGATTTGGTTCACTGCATTTTTTGCTTCGGCATCAGAGCCATATGTTTTTTTCTCAAAAGAACTAATTGGCGTTAACTGATTGACACGTGCATCATTCACTGGAATCGCTTCTTTTTCTGCATAATATAAAACACGGAAATTGTTTTGATCCGCTTGTGAAGTTGTCGCTGCAGTTAAAAAGTTATTCGTTTGACTCGTTAAAATTGCCTGCGGTAAGCCTTGACCAGGAAACATGTTTGCTAGCTGGTTAAGCACTTGCTTGGCTTGGTCATCTGGATTCGCATTTTTCGCTGGTGATTGTTTTTCTGCTGAGCCATTATTTGCCACTTCCTTCGTAGAAGAAGCTGTTGCTTTCGAATCAGCTGTCGTTGTTCCTGATGGTTTCGCATCACTAGATTTTGTTGCTGCTTTGCTACTTGATTCTTTTGTAGCAGATGCTTTTGTACTCTCGACTGTGGTACTTTCCGCAGCACTGGAACGACTATCCGTATTTTCTGTACTTTTTCCGCCGCCGCATGCTGCTAAAGCAAGGGTTAAAAGAAAAGCACTAGAAATAAGCCCTATCTTTTTCATAAGAATTCCTCCTTGTTTTCCCTACCCCTATTGTACCTTAATCATGTGTATCCGTCACTTGTTTGTGTTTCGTTCTAGTTGGTTTAAATAACAGAAAGTGGACGGTAGGATTCGAACCTACACCTCAACATTGAGCAAGAATAAACTACTGTTAGTCTCTATGAGTTTAACACCACGTTCATCCACCTATTTGATTGATCCTTTGTATCATAACTTAGAATAATTAAATTGCCTTTAAGGAGCTTCAAAGATTATATGAAGAATTGTAAAAAATCTGTGACGAAAAAACGATTGAACCAATCAGCAGAGACACTGAGGTTCAATCGTAACCAATTGTTTAATTATCTGAAAAAACTCACAATTCAACGTTAGTCCCTGGTGCTTTTTTGTTTTCCCCTTGTTGTTTTTTTAAGAATATCCCCAGAATGACGGTAATAATAGGGCAAAGCAATGGGAAAAAGGCATACGGTAAGTATTCTAGTGCACCAACTTTTAACGTTCCCATAATGAAGGTACCACTAACTCCCCAAGGAATTAACGAGTTGACTGCCGCCCCAGCATCTGCCAAAGTACGAGTTAAATATTTTTTATCAATACCTAAACGAGTAAATGAGGATTTAAATGTTTCCCCTGGTAAAATAATTGACAAATATTGTTCGCCAACTAGTAAGTTAATTCCCACAGAACTTAAGGCAGTTAAAGCGATTAATTTGGCTGGATTATTCACATAGCCTTTAATTTTATCAATTAAAGTAGCCACGATGTTAAACTTAATCAACAAGCCGCCTAAACCTAATGCCAAAATAATCAACGCAGCAGAACCTAACATGCTTTCAATCCCACCACGAGATAAAAGTGTATCAATACTTTGATCCCCTGTATCTGCCACATAACCACTCATTAAGATGGTAGAAACTTTCGCTAAACTTAGGTGATGATCATTTATAAAAGCTAAGATGACCGCCACTGTAGAGCCGACTAGTAACGTTGGAATAGCCGGTACCTTTTTCCAAGCGAATAAGAATAAAACCGCTACTGGCAACAATGTAATCGGTGAAATCCAGAATCCTTGATGTAACGTTTGGACCATTGCATCAACCGATTGTAAATCCGCCGAACCAGATTGATGTCCCAAGAAGATATAACCGACAATCGAAATAATAAACGCCGGAATAACAGTGTACATCATGTTTAGTATATGTTCAAAAAGGTTCACGCCACCAATTCCAGCAGCTAAGTTTGTTGTATCAGATAACGGTGAAATGTTGTTCCCCAAAAAGGCACCTGAAACAACTGCACCAGCTGTCATCGCATTGTCGAATCCAAGAATATGTCCAATACCTAGAAAGGCAATCCCCATAGTTGAAACAGTCGTAAAGGAGCTCCCTACCGTCACACCAACTAGTGCACAGACCACAAAAACGGTTGGTAAGAAGAACTTCACTGAGATAATTTTAAAACCATAGACCATAATTGTTGGAATCGTCCCAGACAAGATCCAAGTAGCAACTAAGACACCTATCAACAAGAAAATAATAATCGGAATGATCCCTGGTTTAATCCCTTCTACAATGCCTTCGTGGATTTCATCCCAAGAAAATCCTTTCCATTTGCCATAAAGCAACAACAACATGAATACAAAAAGAATCGGTATGTGAGGGGTTAATTTTTGACCAATAATTAAGTACCCGAGAATCGCTAACAAGGCAATCAAAATGCCTAAACTTTCAGCGAACGAAACAGTGGGTTTCGTTGATTTCATATGAAAACCTCCTTTTATGGAAAGCGAAAACTGAAGCAATAATCGAACTTGCTTCAGTTTCCAAACGACAATTTACTATAGTCATCAGATGAAGAGGCACTCAGCAAAATAATTGCTAGCCTTTTTATTCACCTAAATCTTCTTTTACTTCCGTTGCCCAACTTGCTTTTTTAAAGCGATTAATGATTAACGGAATCACAAACATGACAATAGTGATTAATGCAACTAAGACTGCATCAGTCACGGTTGTTGTACCTAATGTGGCGAAAATAACAATGATAACACTAAAAATTAACATTGCTGCCACTAAATAAGCTAAGCCATTACCCTTTTTACCAATTCGGTAAGGACGTAGTGTATCTGGTTGAGATTTACGTAATTTAATTAGGGAAATCGCAATCAATACATACACAATACTATAAATAATTGTTGTTGCATTTGTTAAAGTTAAGAATACAGCGTTGACATCATCCATTACCCCATAAAGTAAAGCGAATAATGAGATAACCACAGATTGTGTTAACACAACGTTACGAGAAACGCCATATTTATTTTCGCGATGGAAACCAAATTTTGGTGGCAATAAGCCATCACGAGCAACTTGAATAATTGTTTTTGATGGTCCAGTAACCCAAGCAGATAATTGTAATAACACACCTAAGAAGACCATGAAACTAAAGATATTACCAATAATTGTTGGTAAACCTAAAACGTCACAATAAAGCAAAATTGGTTGTGTAATGTTAGACAATTCCATTTTGCCATTTGGAACAATATTAGCAACAAACATTGCATTAATAACGTTTAATAAAACTAAACCAATTAATGAAATGAAAACGCCTTTTGTATAATTTTTTGTTGCATCTTTCAAACGAGGAATATAAACAGAAGACATTTCAATCCCAACAAAGATAAACGCAATCCCTGCTAGATATTTAAATGTGTCCATATTTTCTAAGTTTGGTAAAACTTTTGACCAAGAGAAGGCACCTAAATAGCCGCCAGGTGTTAAGCCTACTTTAATCATTGAAAGAAGACCTAAAACAAACATAACTAATACTGGGATGTAAACACCTAGCCAAACACCAATATTTCCGCCAACTTTCGCCATATCAAATTTCAAGTTCAAGATTGTAATAATCCAGTAAATCACTAAGATACAACCTAATACGAACCAATGATTTTCACCTAAATGAACATTACCAAATGTATTACCTAGCAAAGGGCCTAATGTAGAAGCAACCATTACCATTCCTGGGAACATTTGCACCCATAGTAACCAAGCGACAACAAAACCCCACTTGCTACCTAAGGCAGTTTTAACCCAAAGTTGAGGGCCACCTTCTTGAGGAAGCATCGTAGATAATTCACCAGATATCAATGCGATTGGACCAGCAAAGAATAAGACCGCGAAAATTGTGTAAGAAATTAATGTCCAACCAACAGCAGCAAGTGTTGGGATACTACGTACAGTTGCACACAATGCCATTGTTAAACCGATAAAAGTACCTAATTCAATTTTTTTAACTTGTTGTTTATCCAATTTTGTACACTCCTTATAAGATTTTGGATAAGGAGCATGAATGACTGTTATACGCTGAGTAAAACAGTCATTCGACTGCCTCTTACCCAGACAAAGAATTGGTTAAGAGGTTAGCCGTCTGATTGATTTATCTCTTAAATAAATCAGACGAACGTTCCCTCATTCGGTTACCATTTCTTTTTTCCGTTTAAGATTCAATTATTTTACGTCGTAAATTTGTTCTAATTTTTCTTGTAAAGCAGCTTGAATCTTAGGAGCGTAAACATCAAATTCTTCTTTATCGTTCATGTATGGAGTCATTACAGCAGCACGTAACACAGTTACTTTACCTGCACGGTTCCATTCTTCGTCACTAAATCCTAAGCTGTTTACAAATTTTAATGGGCTGTTGCCATAATCTGGAATAGCAAAGTCAGTATGTGAAGTAATGAATTCGTTGTTGTAAATATTTCCTTTAACGTATGATGCATAGTCATATACATCATGGTTTAATTTGTTCATTGCTACTAAATCATCGTTGCCTTTTTCTTTAAACACATAGTCAACCATGTTGAAGTCTGGATGAGTCAATGTGTGGACTTCGATTTCTTTGTCGCCAACTTTGAATGTTAAATCATTCAAGAAGTTATAGAAGTGATGTGATCCTTCAATTGAAGCACCAATTAATTTACCATAACCTGCAACGTTTAAAGGTAAAACGTGATGTGCAGCCCATACAGAAGCAGCTGTTGCACCAGCTTTTGAACCTTCAAGGATATAAGCACCTAGTAACGCAGGAATATCGGCACCTTTTTCAAATACGTAAGTTGCGAAGTAAGAAATAACGTCGCGCATACGGATATCTTGGATAACGATACCACCAGCTGAATAAGGGATATAACCCATTTTATGAGGGTCAATTGTTACTGATTCTGCTAATTCGATTGCTTTATATGCATCATACACTTCTCTTGAAATGTGTTCTTTTTTCTCTTTGAAGACACCGTATTCTTCGTGAACATCTTGTAAATCTTCGTAAGGGATGAAGTTGTTGTCTTCGTCTAAGAAGATGGCACGTCCATAACCACCATAAGCAGCATCAACGTGTACATAATAGTAAATACCGTCTTTCATTAATTCATCGCGTAAAGCAATAATTTTATCGATTGAGTCAACGGCACCTTCTTCAGTAGAACCAACTACACCGACAACACCTAGCACTGGAATTTGTTCTTCCGCTAAGCCACGAACGATTTTTTCTAATTCGTTGATATCCATACGGTAGTTATGGTCAACTGGTACTGGGATAACTTGATCTAAACCGATACCGATAATATCAGCAGCTTTTAACCAAGAATAGTGTTTAGTTTGTGGAACTAACCATTTACCGATTGCTTGTAAATGTTTACCTGAACGAGCTGAATGAGCTTTGATTTCATCAATTTCATCTTCAGCTGATTCTAATAAGTCCATAATTTCTTTTGTTGGCATGTTCAATAGTTCCCAATCTGATTTGCCAGCAACTAATTCTGGTTTTACTTCTTTCATAGCAAATGGTAATGATTTAATGTTACGGGCATACCATAAGCCTTCTAAGTTAGCTAAAGAACCATCAGCAACGATGTGTCCCCAACCATTTTTGTAGCTCATTAAGTGAGCAAATTCATGTCCTACTTCTTCTTCCATTTGAGAAGTTGCTGGAGAAGATTCATAGGCAACGTTGTTCCCGTTCCATAGCATTGCAAAGTTGTAAGCTAATAGAGAAGGCATTAATGTTTCTGAGTTCATATGTCCCCAATATCTACCTGCTGTATGCCATGGAACTGAATGTGTACGCATGCGAGAAGAGATTTCATTCAATACATCTTTCATATGGTTGACAGTTTTTTCGTAGCTTTCAGATGTGCGTTCTTGAGAAGAGATAACTGGCATGTCTTGTGGCATGTAGTTTTGACGCCATCCTAAATGTTCATCTACTAAGTCGATCAACAAGTCTTTATATAATTGTCCGTTTTCGGCTTTGTCCCCAATGAATAGTGCATTAAGGTTCATTTCGCCTTTTGCTAATTTTTCGTTTTTCATACGAAAATTCCTCCTTACAAATTTTAATGAATTAGATTTTGCATTCACAACTTACACCCAAACGGCTAAAGTGTAAAGAAGAAAAATAACAATGGTTATCATAGCTCTTTAATTTTATAATTTTTTCACAAGGTGTCTTGTCAGAACCATTATATAAAAAAATAAGAGTGGGATTGTGTGTACAATCCCACTCTTATTAGGTGTATTAACGGTTTCACCACTACCTGTAAGGAGAAATAGAATTTTAACTTTGATCAAATAATCACACGTCTTCTCTTCGTGAAATTATTATCAATTTCTAATCCATTACTTTTGCTAAAAAGTAATTTTTCTTCCCTTTCCGTACAACAACGAATTTTCCATCGAAATGTTGTGTTGGATCGACTGCAAAATCTAAATCGGTAACTCGGTCACCGTTAATACTTATAGCTCCTCCGCTCACATCTTCGCGAGCTTGACGTTTTGATGGTTCGATTTCTGTGTCAACTAACCAATCTACGATGTTTTTAGCATCTTTGGTAATTTCAACAGTTGGCACATGTTCTAACCCTTGCTCGATTTCCTCAATCGTTAAGTCTTTAATATTGCCTGAGAAAAGAGCTTCTGAAATTTTTTGCGCTTCTTCTAATGCTGCATCATCGTGAACAAATCGTGTCACTTCTTCAGCTAAGCGTCTTTGTGCTTCACGTTTACCTGGTTCTTTTTCAACTTTTTCAGCTAACGCATCGATTTCTTCTTTATCTAAGAAAGTAAAGAATTTCAAGTATTTGATGACATCACGATCATCTTGGTTTAACCAGAATTGGTAGAATTCAAATGGTGAGGTTTTCTTAGGATCTAACCAGATAGCGCCACCCGCTGTTTTCCCAAATTTTGTACCATCTGCTTTTAGCATTAAAGGAATGGTTAACCCGAATACTTTGGCTTCTGGTCCTTCTTTTTTACGAATCAAATCTAATCCTGCAGTGATATTGCCCCATTGATCAGCGCCACCAATTTGCAATTGAATATTATGTTTTTTATGCAATGTGTAAAAGTCAATTGATTGAAGAATTTGGTATGTGAATTCTGTAAAGGAAATGCCACTTTCTAAACGACTAGCGACAATGTCTTTTGCCAACATCGTGTTGACATTAAAGTTTTTCCCGTAATCTCTTAAAAAATCTAATAAAGATAGTTCTGATAACCAATCGTAGTTGTTCACCATTGTTACCTCAGCATCTTTACCAAATAATTTTTTCATTTGATTTGAAAGACTGTCCACATTATGTTGCACAGCTTCCATCGTTTGTAAGACACGTTCGGTTGTTCGTCCACTTGGATCACCAATTGTTCCAGTTCCGCCACCAATTAAAATGTATGGGTGATGACCTGCTAATTGGAATCGTTTCATCATCATAAAAGGAATTAAATGTCCAATATGCATGCTATCTCCAGTTGGATCGACACCGCAATATAGCGAAATGCTCGTATTTTCTGTAAGTTCTCTTAGTCCTTCTTCGTTTGTTTGTTGATTGATTGCATCACGCCATGCTAGCTCGTCAATGATATTCATGTTATCACCCTCCATATTTATAATTATCTCTTTATAGGAAATCGTTCATTTAAAGAAATAAACGATTAACACACTTGTTTTTACACGATATTCCGTGTTTATTTCTATGTATACACGGGTTCACGAAATTTTCTTTGGTCTGCCACGTATTCAAAAAAAGAATACAAAAAATCCCTAAGCCGTCGAAACGACTTAGGGACGAATTTCTCGTGGTACCACCCAAATTTATACATAGTTTAGTTTATTTAAAATACTATATACCTCTTAACAAATAACGCTGTTACCCGTGCCCTGTAGGCAGAAGCTCAAGAATGTAATTCGATAAATAACGTGTACTAGTTTCCAGCGCCACTAGCTTTCTGTAACAGTGGTTATTTCTCTACTGCTTTTCTGTCATTGCTTTGTATTTAACTTGTACATGTAGCATATTCCTTTTCGTTTTTTTTGTCAACACTCTTTGCTTAATTTTTTTTACTTTTATAAAAGATGTCCCTTTTTCACAAAAATAAAATAACGAATTCACAATAAGATTTATTTATTTTAACAGCAACTACAGATAAAAAAATAACGAAAAAATTTAAAAAATATTCTTTTAAATTTTTTTGGCTTTTTTTGTGATTTTCTATACTTTTATAAAATTCCCGAAGAAAAATGACGAACTTCGGATCAGAAGTTCGTCATTTTGTGAAAAACAGTTTTAAAGAATTGGTGAGAATAATCGTGAAATTTGTTGTTTAAAAATCAACCATTTTGACATGTCGCGAACAACTTCTGGAGTCATTGTTGTACATTTTTTTCGATCTTCTAAGAAAATTGCTTCTAATTGATCAATGATTTTTTTATCATATAACACAGCATTTGCTTCAAAGTTTAATTTGTAACTTCGGATATCTTGATTGGCTGAACCTACTGTGCAGACTTCATCATCCATAATCATTGTTTTCGCATGTAAGAAACCACCGTTATAAATTAAAATTTCAATATTTTCTTTCATCAACAAGCGCCCGTAATACTGTGTTGCTCGATAAATAAACGGATGGTCGGGCTTATCTGGAATCATAATTTTAACATCTACTCCTGAAGCCGCAGCAACCTTTAAAGCCGCCAAGACACTATCATCAGGAACTAAATACGGCGTTTGAATCCAGACTCTTTTCTTGGCAGAAGTAATCAATTTAATAAAGGCCAATTTAATTTGTTCACGGTCACTATTAGGACCACTGGCAATCATCTGAATGGATGTATTTGCCTCTGGCACCAACGCTTCAAGTTTAAAGAAATAATCCAATTGATACGCCACACGATTTTTCTCAGGGGAAGAGACGTTCCAATCCATTAAAAAACGCATTTGCAGTAATGAGGCTGCTGGCCCTTGAATCCGTAAATGTGTATCCCGCCAATAGCCAAACTTTTTAGTCGTTCCAGCATATTGATCGGCAACATTAAAGCCGCCAATGTAGCCTACTTTCCCATCAATAACAACAATTTTCCGGTGATCATGATAATTCAAACGAAACTTCAAAAGTGCTTTTTGAGAAGTAATAAACGTTTGGACAAAACCGCCGTTTTTTTTCAATTCATTCAAATGATGAACCTTGGTGCCCTTTGAGCCAAAGGCATCGTAAAGCAACCGCACTTCAACCCCTTCAGCCGCCTTTTCTTCTAATAAGTTCAAAATTTTGGTACCGATATGATCCGTTACAAAGGCATAATATTCAATATGAATGGAGTGCTGAGCTTTTTTTATGTCCGCCATCAACGCATTGAATTTTTCCGTACCATCCGTAAAAATTTCAACATCATTTTTCTTAGTCAGGGGCATCCTATTTAACGAGGAAAAAAAGTCTGTAAACTGTTGTTGCTCCTCCGTCGGCATCTTTTGACTATAAAGTTCAAAACTTTCTTCTTGGAAGTTCTGAAAATTCTCTAATTCCCGTAAATCACTTTGTTGCAAATAAAATTTCTTTTTGTCGGTTAAACCGCGCCCAAAGAATAAATATAAGAAAAAACCAAAAACGGGTAGAGCAATCAGTACGAGTAGCCATGCCCAAATTGCTGCTACATCTCGAGGTTTTAACAAAATGGTAATTCCCGCAATAATTGCATTAATAAAATAAATAACTGTTAAGACGCTAAGAATCAATTGTCTTCCTCCTTTATTTGTTACGTTTTAGTATACCATCAATTACGGATTTGGAATATCTTTTCTTTAGCTGCTTCTGTCTCAAAAAATAAAAAGAACCCCCATTCTAGTTAGTGATACTAGAATGAGGGGGTCTTTTTGATGTTTGTTTGAAAGTCCTTTAACTTAATTTCGTGTAAATGGACCTTTAGGAGCAATCAATTCTAAATTTGTACCATCTGGATCGGTAAAGTAAGCGACACCTGTACCAAAACCGCTCTTCAAGCCATCTTCTTCTTGGAATGTAATCGGTTCTCCATCAGGTTCTACGCCAATCGCTCTTAAACGTGCAACAGCTGCATCAATATCTTCCACTTCGAAACACAGATGCATTGCACTAATTTGTTCGTTGGAATAAGAAGCTTTTTCTGATTTTGGTTTAACATATTCTAATAAATCAATATTGATGTTTTCTAGATGCACATTGGCATACTTGATTAATGTATCATCTAACCCTTGTGTTTGGGCCATCCGTTTTCCACCAATTTCATCACGATTTGCGATTTTTGTTCCTGTTAATGCTTCATAAAACTTTACTGATTCATCCAAATTACTGACTGTAATCCCCACGTGGTTGACTACTGAAAAACCTTTAACTGCTTCACTCATTGTATCTTCTCCTAGTTAATTTTTAGAAATCAAACGTGTCTGGATCTGGTCCCACACGTAACGATTCATTCAATTGGTTAATTTGCGCCATTTCTTCTGCACTTAGTTCAAAATCAAAGACCGCTGCATTGCTAATCATCCGTTCTTTGTGGACAGATTTCACGGCTAATAAGATATCTTGTTGAATATCCCAACGTAAAATCACTTGCGCTGCTGATTTATTATGGTTCTCAGCAATCGCCAAAATAGTTTCATTCGATAATAATTGACCTTGCATCAATGGTGACCAAGCTTGGACTTTGATATCATGTTTTTCACAGAAATCACGTACTTCTTTTTGATCCAATTTTGGATGTAGTTCCACTTGGTTAATTACCGGAACAACTTTTGCATAAGAAAGTAAATCTTCTAAATGATGAACTTGGAAGTTGCTGACACCAATCGCTTTCACTTTTCCTTCAGCATATAAAGTTTCTAAAGCTTGCCATGATTCTTTGTAAGAATTATTTCCTGGCCAATGAATTAAATACAAATCTAAATAATCTAAACCTAAACGTTCCAAACTATCATTGAAAGCTTGAATTGTTTCATCATAGGAAATATGCGCGTTCCAAACTTTCGAGGTAACAAATAAGTCCTCACGGTTCAATCCAGCTGCCGCTAAGCCTGCTTTAATTCCCGCTCCTGTGCCAGATTCATTGCCATAGATTTTCGCTGTATCGATTAAACGATAACCATTGGTAATCCCTTCTTCGACTACTTTTGCTGTCTCTTCATCTGGTATTTGGAATACTCCGAGACCCATTCCTGGAATTTTAGTGCCGTTGTTTAATGTTACTGTATCTGCTAGTGATGTAATCATTTGATTCGCTCCTTTAACGTTTTCTGATATCATCATATACCGTGCCGTACATGCTGCATAGTACGTACTTTTTCGTTTCATAGGAACCAAAAAGTGCGCTTTTTGTTAAATTCGCTTTTTTAGCCTGAAAAAATTTTAACTTTTTTATATAACGTACTTTCTCGCTCTTCTAAGCGTAGCATTCTTTAAATGATTTAACTAGTGTATCTCTCACGACACTCGACATTTTATGCAAAAAAAGAGAACGCGTACTCCGTCTTCGAAACGTCCTAAGACGCCGACAGAATACCGTTCTCGTGGGTTTGGCACCCAATGGGGGCATAGGGATTCGAACCCTAGACCCTCTGATTAAGAGTCATTAATGTCAATTTTTAAATAAAATTAATATACCTCTTTTAGTATTAAACTATCACTCTTTATCTTATGATAGGTCAATATTTTTTTGTATTATCAGAGATATATTAACACCAAATGATATTAATTGAAAAAGGTAAGGAAAGAAAAAATAAAGAAAAATTTGGAAAAAATATTGGCAAAAATTTTGACTAATTTATCTTAAATATAACAAAATCATGTCGATAACTTAATAATGTCGACATTTTTTATAGAAAAATAAAAAACAGGTTCTTGATATGATAAGAAACAAAAATGTTGGTTGAAAGTTGCTTTTTGGCAAACTTAATAACGACAAAAACAGCACAAGAAACAACTATTTCTCAACTTTCTACTGCCTCAAATGAAGTATTAGTACATTTTATAAGCCATCAAAGAAGAAATTGCTCCAATAGAGGAATGATGTTTAGTTTCCTTTTTCATATATTAGTTGTTTGGCATAGCCATCTCTAAACTATAAACTGTCAATTGACAAGAGTAAAATACGCTATATTTCCTTGGCAATTGGTAGGTTATGGTTTAAATTATACTCACTGAATGACTGATATACGATTAGAAACGTTTGACCAGTCACTTTAGATAATCGCTATACAACTATTATTTTATATTCCCTCTTCTGATAGTTCTTCAGCTTCATTATTTTTTTCAAAAAGCATAATATTACTTTTTCCAACTTTTACCACTGATTTGGCAAGTTCAAACGGCTCAATACCAGAATTCCGCATCATCAATCCTTCCAATAACATCACTATGTTTGTACCACTTATAACAAAAACTTGTTTTTTTGTCATAGAGAATTCAATACATTTTTTGAATGAGGTACCGACTAATAAATCGGTAAAACAAACGACATGTTCATACATCTCAATTGAAGATTCAATTTTTTGACGATATTCTTCTGTCGTTTCATTGGCTAAAAAAGGGATAAACATCACATCTTCTATTTCTCCTGCAATCATCGTTAAGGCGCTTTGCATTCCAATAGCAAATTCACTATGTCCAGTTATTAAAAAGTTCATTCTTCTCCTCCTTTATTTAATACGAATAATCGCTTCATTTTGATCAATCAAAACAAGTCGGCCATAAAAAATTGACCATACTCACTAATAATTTATTCCCTTTAACAATATCTCCACATATAACAAAAATATAAAATTTTTTCTCTCCAGTGATCACGCAAAATCCTTTGGCCTGATAGAATGGCTCGTCTTCTCCCGCTTGGTTCACTTTTACTGGCATAATCTGGATATCTTTCAAAGGGGAAATCACGGTATCCTGAACTTCTTTCCCCGTTTTATAATGAAATTTATTGGTCAAGCGTATATAGTTCGATCAGCTGATTATAAATCTCTGATCTTTCAACAGTAGTTTGATCCGTTTGACCTGATACTATAAGGAGTTTATATTTTTGTGAATTTGTAGTTAAATTGAATTGATCTGCTTTTTTGACAATTTAGCGTAGGTGCTAAATTATAAGTACTCGTAATTTCAGTCTCTTTTTGACCTATAAAACTATCAATAATAATTACTGAATTAATGGCCTTCAAGTAGATAAAACTACGCTTAAAAATCATTAAGTTCTGATCATCTTTATCTATCCAGCCGCATTCCGCAAAAAAACCGACAGGAATTTCTTTTATTCGCTGAAATAATGGGGTTGGTAATTTCCCGTAGCCCCATGTATCAGTACTAAAGTATGAGAATTCTCTGCAATAAACATTGTATTATGCGAATCACACTCCTTCGGTTGAAGCCACTCTGCTTTGTTGACATAACTGTAACAACCACTATCAGATATCAAATCATCACCCTGTAATTGTAGCGTAAAACTCCCTGTAGAAGCATGACCATGTGAGCTTCCATGCAATCCATTAAAAAGCGTAAAATAAATATCCTCTGTTTTATAAAACATTAAACCACTTGATTCACCACGAAAAAAGTTTCTCTGGCTGCAGTGTTTTCCAAGTTCTTTCTTCATATTACGATAGCTATCATATACATATCGAAAATTGACATGATCGCTATCGTTGATAGGATTCAGAACATCTTGATTATCCGTTATATAGTAGGTAGATAAGATAGGTATCTTCAATTTCGTTCGAAGATCCAATGGCAATGATATTTCAAGATATTCAGAAATCTGTAATAGATATACATACGTCATCAAAACTTCATATTGATACAATGCGCTCTGTTCCCAATGAATGCCATCTGAATAAAATTGTAAGTCAGTTAACCGGTCCCATATTAGTTTACTCTGTTCACTAGTTCTGGAAGAAATAGATCCATAGCAGCCATTCCACCCGTTACCAATACTCCCCAATTACTAAGTCTGTACTTATCGATATAGCTCCTCTCCAAATACTCGAGATTAACCAGCAAAGCGTTTCGCAACACTTTATCAATTCCCAATTGTTTATAATCAGCAATAGAAATATAAGTCAAACTCTTCATCCAGTTCATCACTCGAATTCCAACATCAAGGTGTCGCCAAACATTCCTATTAGTAGAATTTGGTTCGCCTTCCTCTTGAATAAAATCAAGAAGCAGACTGCACCATTTTTGTAAATAGCATTTTTCTTTTATTAACGCGTATGCCTGTGATAAATCTAGAAGAAAACTTTGTCAATTCAACATAAAGAGCCATTCTGGGTCATCTCCATGTTATCGATTCCGTGTATTTTCTTTTAGAGAATACGGAATAGAACAGGCTTCCATATCCATCGCATCATTGTAAATAATCTGATCTTTTAATAGAAAATAAGTACGTTCAAAAAGTGGTTCCAAAAGTTTTGAATGTTTTTCCAAATATCCTGAAAGTAAATCTTTCTGATAAAACTTTAGTTGGTAGTTTTCGATTTTTTGAAGATTCATCGTGTTCTCGCTTTCAAATTTTATTTCCGTTAACTGAAAAAATATTATGCCCATCACTCAGAAAACTTATAAATAAGGAAACAAGGTTTACTCGAAATCGAAAACCCTGTCCCTTACTACACTCACTTACTATGCTAAAATCCCTAAGTCAGAGGCTAGAATCCCAATCACGAATAAAAAAAATAACAATTGATACGTGTTCCATTTTCTTTTTTTGATCAAATAAAAAACTAAAATAGTTAAAATGACTGGAAGCATTTTGGGCGTAATCTTATCTAAAATATCTTGAATAGCAATTACTTGTTTTTCACCAGATTCTACATTATGTGAATACTTAATGGCGATATTTGCCTTAACAAAAGAAGTATTTAATGCCGCAATAACAGCCACTCCGCCAATATTTGCTGCTGAAGAAATTTTACCAATTTTATCACTTAAGGTTTCGATCACACTCGTTCCAAGTTTAAACCCTAAATATCCCTCCCATTAATAATTTGATGACTAGCATTGAGATTAACATCGATAACCAAAAAAACATCAGAGCAAATCCCAGACCATTCATCGCTAATCCTGCAAATATTGTTGAAAATAAGGAGGCAATCCCAAATCGAGCAATCGAGTCTCCGATTCCTGATAGGAGTCCCATAAGTGCCATCTTAATGCTGCGTGTATCTGAGACACTTTGATCATTATCATACATCGCTAACTGCATGCTGGTAATAAATGTCAACATTTGTGGATTCGTGTTATAAAATTCTAAGTTTGCGCTTGCCGTCTCTTTCAGTTTTTCTGGTTCATCTTTATAAATTTTCTTCAGCACTGACATTATTGTGTATAAATAGCTGACACCTTGATAAAATGTCTTCATTCTCTGTAAAATTGGAAGCAATTAAAGATTTGAATACAGAAATATATTTGTCAGACCCTTCTTCACCTAAGATTTCATAGAGAGTTATTGTTTTCATTGTTCTTGTTCCTTTTATTTTTGTTATTTTTAACGCTAACTAAGAAGAAAATTCCCTCTTAGTAATAACTGCTTTCATAAACCAGTTGATTATCATAGTAGTAAAATGTATCCCAACTACGATTACCGTATAATTTATTGGGATATAAGGCTGGGTTAATTTGTTTTCTAACAATGCTGTCTTTGGTTCGTGCAAGTGGATAATCGATAAATTGATTTAGCATTGGCATAGTTTCTCCACTCATAGAAGTATATGTTTTTACAGTTTGCTTTTTGATGGGGAGAAACCATGCTGTTTTTTCGGTTAATTTAATAATTTACCAAAAAGTAACGTTAGTTTGTTCATAGGCCCAACTACTATTTTCGGCAGAAAGTTGCCTCCGAGGTGGACGACCTTTTGGGAGATTTCAATTTCTTTTTGTTTCTATTCACCTCACTTTTTTTGTTTTTGGTAGGTCATTTTCGTATAACTAAGCGTTCGTCGGCGTGCTTTGGGTTCACAACATGTGGTAGGTGAAAACAAGGGATTGCTGTAGAAAAAGTTTTTTATGAAATGGGCAAAAAAGTTTTTTCTCCCATTGTTTTGTCCTACCATTCGTTGTAAAAACATTGTCGCCGATTATCGCTTAGAATGGGTATACGAAAGTGACCAACAAAAAAGTATTGGAATAAAAAGAAATCGCACTGAAATCTCCCAAAAGGCCAAGATAGTTTTAATAAAAAACTTTCTTTTAATACATTTGTTAATTTGATAATGTGATGATATAAAATAGTTTAATGAGGTGTTTATATGAAGAAAAAAGATATTCCTTATTGTCCAAAACCTAGAAATACTTTTGAAAGGGATTTATTTAAATATTTTGAAGACAAAAAGGACAAGACCTAAAAGAGGAAAATCAAAAAAAGAAGTCTAAGAAAAAAAGTGAGTACGTTTTTTAGAAAGAATAAAACTGGAACGTAAAGATTTTCAAGTAATCTGTATCCCGTATCTTTTATATTTAAAGAGGTTGTTTTTCTATAAATCGTTGTAAAGAATAACTAAGTTTTAGTATTTTTTCACAAATATTCATATTATATTATTTATTTTTAATAAAAAGCTTGTTTTTAAGCTAATTCTTATATGTGTTTTATTGAACTAACTCTTGACAGATGATCAAAAAAAAATTATAGTTGTTACCGTAGTAGCTACTAAAAATGAAGTGAGGATTAATCAATGGAAACGATGATTCAAATCATGAAAAAATATGATTTTTCAGAGATGGAAACAAGAGTGTATACCACCCTATTAGAAAAAGGTAATCTTACAGGATATGAAGTAAGTAAAATCTCAGGTGTGCCACGCTCGAAAGTATATAACATTTTGGAAAAACTATTAAAAAAGAATTTGATTGTCGTCAATAAATCAGAACCTAAACTTTATCATGCCATCTCGGCAAATGAGTTTTTAGAGAAATTAGAAAAAAGTGTTAAAAATGATCTTTCTTTTCTTACAAAGAATCTAGGAATGATTAAGGAAAAAGATGAAGAAGACATGCTGTGGAAAGTTGATGGCATCGAGTATGTTCTGGATAAAGCAGAGCATTTGGTGAAAAATGCAAAAGAAAGTTTGCTCATCCAAGTTTGGCATGAGAACCTCACGGATTCACTGCTAAAGGCATTGCAGCAGGCCGAAAAAAAAGTCGATAAATTTGTACTGATTTTATTCAGTTCTACCCATGAATATGATCTTCCCTTAGAAAAGTATTACATTCATGGTTTTGAAACAGACAAACTTGATGACTTTGGGGCAAGATGGATCAACATCGTCGCCGATGAGCAAGAAGTCGTGTTTGGCACCATTAATGAAGAACTGCAATCAACCGATGTCACTTGGACAAAAAACCACGCCATGGTCAATCTAGCTAAAGAATATGTCAAACATGATGCATATACACTAAAAGTGATTGCAGAATCTTCTGAAGAACTTAAAGCAAAATATGGTGAGAACTTTGAGGGAATCAGAAAGATTTACTAGTAGGAGGAATTTTTATGATTCGGAATATTTTGCTGGCACTAATTGTCGCAATCAATCTATATTTTATTATTTACTTTCTAAGAGACCTTTTCAAAAACAAACAAAATTTCAAAGAAGAACCCGGGGATATGCGTCTGTTGCCCTTCACGTCATTTATCACCTTCTTTCTTTCAACATTTGGCGTTTCCGACTTTGCTATCGGAACCGTCCTTTATCCAAAGTTGAAATGGGTCAGCATGAAAAAACTACCCGGAACGTTGAATACCCAATGTGTAGTACCGGTAGCCGTCATGGCATTGTCTTATATCACTGCTATCAACGTAGGGATCAAGACATTAGCTGTTTGTATTATCTGCCAAATTATCGGTGCATATTTAGGACCAAGATTTGTCGTGAAGTTACCAGAGAAAACGATCAAACTGTTTGTCGGCATAGGATTGGTCATTGCTGCATTCTTAATTTTTATGGGACAAATGAATTGGATTCCCTCAAACGGAACAGCCAGTGAATTGTATGGCGGAAAATTAATCTTGGCAGGATTTTTACTCTTTGTCTATGGCGCATTGAACAATATCGGCATTGGTTCTTATGCGTTAACAATGGTAACTGTCTACTTGCTAGGCTTGAATCCAGTTGCAGCCTTTCCTATTATGATGGGGGCTTGTACATTCTCAGTACCGATCGGCAGTGTTCAATTCATTAAATTTGATGAATACAGCAGAAAAATCACACTTTTCACTTCAACCTTCGGTGTATTAGGGGTATTGGTCGCTGTATTCCTAGTCAAATCTTTAGATACCTATATTCTGAAATGGATCGTGATTTTGGTCTTACTATACAGTGCATATACGATGTTGAGCAGTCAATTAAAAAAAGCTACAGCAGCTAATTAAGGAGCGATTCAAATGCTATTTCTTAAAAAAGAAGATATTATCAAAAATTTTTCAATGAGAGAAGCCATCGATGCAGACAAAAAAGCATTGTCATTGTATTCAGCAGGAAAGGCGATTGTGCCTCTTCGCACCAATATCGATGTGCCAAAAAGTAACGGACAAAGCTTATATATGCCAGCTTATGTAGAAGGTGGCGAAGGAGCACTAGGTGTCAAAATCGTTTCCGTGTATCCTAAAAACATCAAGAAAAACTTACCAAGTGTACCAGCAACGATGATCGTATTGGATCCAGAAACGGGTATGGTATCCGCTTGTTTAGATGGTACTTATTTGACACAATTAAGAACAGGCGCTGTTCAAGGAGCAGCAACAGAACTTCTTGCAAAAAAAGATGCTAAAATCGGCGCGCTGATTGGAACCGGTGGACAAGCACAGTCACAATTAGAAGCAATGTTGACCGTTCGTAAATTAGAAGAAGTTCGGATTTTTGATATTGATTTTGAGCGTGCCAACCAATTTGCTGAAGAAATGATGCAACAATTTTCTGTAACGATGCGCCCAACAAAAACCAGTCAAGAATGCGTTGAAGGAGCAGACATCATCACAAGTGTAACCACTTCAAAACGTGCGACATTCTCTGCTGAGTGGGTCAAAAAAGGTGCGCACATCAATGGAGTCGGTGCTTACACACCGGAAATGTGTGAAATTCCACGAGAAATAATTAAAGCCGCAGATGTTGTTATTTTTGATACCATGGACGGTGTTCTAAAAGAAGCTGGGGACTTCATTTCACCGCTGCAAGATGGATATATTCAAAGAGACAGCTATCATGGAGAACTAGGCCAACTGATCAATGAAGAATTGGTCGGTCGGACAAGTGGAGAACAAATCACGATCTTCAAAACAGTTGGTTCGGCTGTATTAGATGTGGTAGTTGCAACAGAAATCGTTAAGAAAGCTAAAGAAAATAATTTGGGAAAATTGATTTATTAAGTAAAAAGCCACCCGCATAGCGGGTGGCTTTTTAATAGCCCTAGAAGGGCTCGCTACCTGCTGCTCCCTTTAAGGGAGCTTTTTTTAGAGACCGCCAACCGCTACCTTTCTATTCTTATCTAGCTGTTACTTCCTAAATGGATCTTTATACTCTCTTTTGTTTATACTATCCCTTACTCGATCTTCTGCTTCTTGTTCTCGTATATACTTTGCTATCGTTTTTTGGTTCAGTCCTACAGTGCTCACATAATAACCTTTTGACCAAAAGGATCGATTTCCATAATTGTATTTTAAATTCGCATGACGTTCATGAATGATTACTGCACTTCTTCCTTTTAAGAAACCCATAAAACCTGATACACTCAACTTCGGTGGAATTCTTACCAACATATGGATATGGTCGGGCATTGCATGCGCTTCAATGATTTCGACTTCTTTCATCTCACACAATTTTCTTAGTATTTTCCCTATATCTCGCCTCAATTGACCATAGATTACTTTTCTTCTATATTTTGGTGTAAACACAAGATGATACTTACAATTCCAACGAGTATGTGCTAAACTTTTATCGCTAAAGCTCTGACCTCCACGCGCATTACGCGTGGTTTTTTTGTCGAAATCTCTTTAGAGATTTCAACTGACTAAAGTCATTAAATAAAAAGACCGGAAGTAAAGCTTTAATTAATACATTTACAAAAAAAGACTGTAATCAAAATGCGATTACAGCCTTTTTTTGTTTTATTTGGGAGGAGATAGATCGTGTTTATGACTGTATCAGATCATTTAAAGGTACTTGGTTTTGTCCCTTTATCCAGTAGAGGGAAGTATCAATTATATTTGTTGGATTTACCACCCTAGCTTTTCACTAGTGATCGAAGGAACATATGATAAAAAAGTGGTAAATATTTTTATGATTTCTATTCTATGAAACTTGATCCTAAAACAAAGAAAAGTACGCAGAACCGGATTTATTGTACGCATGTTCCTGTGAAAATAATGTATCGCCGTGTGAGAAATTATTTATAATTCTTACGTAAAAACAGCAATCAAAGAACAGAACAAATGCATAATGAGGAATATCAAGTGAAATTTTTATAAGTTGTGCTCTGTGGTGATGTGTATTGTCATTAGTTCAATGTGTATTAACAGGGAGGAAAAAAGCAAATGATTTTTTTCAAAATGTGTTTACCAATTTTGTTGGGGATTTTAATTATTTGATTATATTGGCGATGCTTGGGGTGGTGCGGCCTATATTGCCTTTGAACGAAAAGCAAGCAAAGCCATTCCATTGATTCTTGTGCTGGCAGTAGCTGTTTGGTTAGTTGGAGATACGTCTGGAGTATTCATTTGGATTCTGGATCGCATGCGGTCATGGGGGCGATAAAATGAGCAATATACGCAATTGGACAAAGATTTGGTATATAGAGCGAGTGTTTTATAAATTGTGGGACAGGGTCGCGTTACCTCGTCCCGTAACACAAACATTTGTGGTATGGTTTAGGATTGGCTTTTTTGGGGGGATTTTTCGAATTTTTCCATTTGATATGGAACATACGATTACTCGACAAATTTTTTGTCCGTGGTTATTTGCTTTTTCAATGACACGAAAACAATTTCAAGGAAGGAAGCCTTATAATTATTTGGCTTCTTTTCTTTTATTTCAGTGTCGTTTAAAAGAATCCTTTCATGGCCAACTGGTAAAGCCAATTGTCTCCTGGAATCTATGGACACACCGGTATCATAACGGATGTTTCAGATAGTGAGAATTATTTTTCAACTGTGGAACAGAACGCCAAGCAAGGGGAATCATAGCACTGTATCAACGCACCTATAACCAAACGAAAATTCGAAGTTTGATTCGTAAAGCCAAATAAAAGAATTCTCTCAATGAAAATTTTTAGTAGAAAAGGGAGATGAAACAATTGTGAAAAAGTATTGTTTTTTCTTGGTTGCTTTTGTTTGTCCTTAGAAGTTGTAGGTGGGTTTCTTCTGAAGAAAAAACAGCAGTTTCCTCAATATCAAGAGAAACGATGATGCAAGCAGAAAGTTTAAGTATAGAAAGTAAAAGAAATCAGGAAAACAAAATAAAATCCAACATATTTGAAGTAATTCAACATTTGTTAAAGGATTTTGGAAGAAAATGGGATTGACAACGATCCACATGTACAACAAAAAAACATTGGTCGTATTCATAATGTTTCACAAGATATAACCCAAACGGATCATTACTTGTTATTTGGAGAACAAAAAAGTAATGCGGTAACTAGGTTTCTATTCATTCAGCTTAAGATAAATCAAAAAGTACAAAAGATTGATGCAATCAAGATCTATTATGTACGGAGTGCGTATTAAAACAAAAAATGAACATTCGTATTAATTATACACCGAAAAAATAGAAAAAAACAGACTGTTTTTTTAAGAAGAAGTATGTCATTCTTTACTTGAAAAAAGTTGTTATAAAGCAGAAAGGATAAAAAACGGAAAAGTATATCTTATGAATAATTACAAGAACTATTCTATTTTTTAGGAGATGGATACGAGAGGAAAAAACTAGTTGGCTATAGTGTGATGTGTATTGGTTTTGTTGGTATGGGATTGTTTGTGTCGAGCGAATCTGCTTCTGCGGCTGAATGGTATAATCCGAATATGAACGTCAAAAAGGCTATCTGTATGGGCTGACAAATCTGAAAAATGGAAAATGTAGAGTAAATTGGAATGGCGCTGTAGATAGTGTAATTACCGGTTCGATGGACTCTGTTCTACACGGCTTTACAGGCCACTAGAAAGGAGGAAGAAAATGTCTGAAATCGTTGAATCACTAGTAGCTTTAAAAGATTCTCTTTCTAAGACTGAATATGTTGATAGGTAAGAAATTCAAAAACTAATTGATGATATAATTATTGAAATTCAAACTGAGCATTGTGAAGATATAAAAATTTCTGTAGCTTTATCTAAAGTAATCGAAAAAATAAACCGTTCATTAGCCTTTAATGGTTTGAAGCTGGATAAACAAACTATTTTGTTCTGGGACCATTAAAAAGACTTGTACAATAAGTCTAAAAAAAGCGAACGAACATCTGTATCAATTTTAAAAGGCCTTTGGGAAATGAATTCATAATCAAGATGTTTTAAAAGTAATTTATTTTTTGTAGATGAAACTATTGGATAATGTTTGTATTGCTTCGCTATGTAAGTAATAATACATTAATAAAGAAGGTCTCTATTTCCAATGAATGGATTTTGGAATATATCCTTATTATTGACAAAGTTTTTAATGTATTACCATTGATATTAAATGCTTATTTTTTAGGGAGGATGGAAAATGAATGTCTTTGATGCTACTTTAAAGAGATTAGAATACATATTTGAAGAATTTGATAAGGTGTATTTTTCATTTAGTGGCGGTAAGGATAGTGGGCTAATGGTTCAGTTAGCTAATCTAGTTGCAGAAAAATTAGATAGAAATTTTGATCTATTAATATTAAATATTGAAGCAAATTACACAGCAACTGTTGATTTTATAAAAAAAATTGAACAGTTACCTAGAGTAAAAAATATTTATCATTTTTGCTTACCTTTTTTTGAGGATAACAACACTAGTTTTTTTCAACCTCAATGGAAAATGTGGGATCCAAGCGAAAAAGAAAAATGGATTCATTCTCTTCCTAAAAATGCCATAACTTTGGAAAATATTGATGACGGTTTAAAAAAATATTATTCATTATCAAATGGTAATCCCGACAGATTTCTTCGCTATTTTCAAAATTGGTATAAAGAACAATATCCCCAAAGTGCTATATCATGTGGTGTAGGTATAAGGGCACAAGAAAGTTTACACAGACATAGTGCTGTTACAAAAGGTGAAAATAAATATAAGAATCGATGTTGGATAAATATAACTTTAGAAGGAAATATTTTGTTTTATCCTTTATTTGATTGGAAAGTTGGTGACATTTGGGCTGCAACTTTTAAATGTGAACTAGAATATAATTATATCTATGAGAAAATGTATAAGATTGGATATAAGTACCGGGACATGAGAGTATGCCAGCCTTTCGGATTACAACAAAGAAAAGCGTTAAATCAATTTGCTGAACTTGAACCTGAAACATGGGATAAATTAGTAAAAAGAGTAAGTGGAGTTAATTTTGGAAATATATATGGTAAAACTAGTCTTTTAGGATTAAATACTTCTCAAAAACCTTCATTTATGACTTGGCAAAGATATTCTATTTTTTTACTAGAAACATTAGGATTATATTCTCCTCTTTTAATGAATCATTATTACAGAAAGATATGTATTCTTTTTGCTTATTACAAGAATACATATAATATGGATATCCAAGATATGCCAGATGAATCAAAAAGAAAAGATTGGATAAAAGATGAAAGGCTTTGGAATGACTGGAAAGGGATAGCTAAAGCTTTAGAAAAAAATGACTTTGTTTTATCTACTAGAAATTATAGTTTAACGAAAAAAGATGAAGCTGAACTATATGAAATGTTTAAAGAATATAAAGACTTTTTGGGGATAAATCAATTAAAAGGAAAGAGATACGAAAATATTGTACAAAAAATAGGAGGAATGAAATGAGCAAAATAGATATTAAAGTTTATATACCCCCATACAATAAACAAAATTTTTACAGTTTAATGGGGAAATATTTTGCTGAAAGAGTATATAGAAGAAAATTACCTTATTTAATAAATACATCTAGTACTATTTGGTTTTTGTTAATGAATAAGGAAAGGATAATTGGATTTTCTTCCATTCAAATTTCCAATGAGTTTATTGATATTGGAGATGTTTTTGTTGAAGATGAAAATGACGATACTCGAAAGTATTTATTGGAGAAGGTTTTATTTTTCATAGACAAGAAATGTGAAAAAAAGTGTGTACGAATTTCTTTAAAAAAAGACCAGTACTTAAATAATCTGAAACATTATTGTTTTAAACAATATAGAGAGACAAAGAATTATTTATTTTTTAGGAGAGAAATCAATGAACAAGATTGATATGCCCGTTTTAAATGTAAAAATGGTTCCAGTAGAGAAAATAAAAAGTAATAGTTATAACCCAAATCATGTCGCTGGACCTGAAATGGAGCTTTTAGAATTATCGATTTTAAAAGACGGATATACACAACCGATTGTTTGCTATTGTGATGATAAAAAAGACGAATATATTATTATTGATGGTTTCCATAGGTATCTAATTGGAAAAAGCAAGCTTGATTTAAAAGAACTTCCAGTTGTTGTAATCGATAAGCCATTGGAGCAAAGAATGTCAAGTACAATTAGACACAATAGAGCTAGAGGAAAACATGAAATAGATAAAATGTCCGAATTAGTTCTACTGCTTGTCAATGAAGGGTGGGACGATCATAAAATAGGGAAAGAACTAGGAATGGAAAAAGAAGAAGTTCTTAGGTTAAAACAAGTAACAGGGTTGAAAAGTGCCTTTTTGAACCATGAATTTAGTGAATCATGGGATGAATTTGTAAAAAAAAACTATCCTAAACAAAAGGATGAATAAGTTGTAAAGATTTTTATAAACACTTTTTTAATATAAACGTTCATTTTATTTTTGACAAGATATATTTATTATATTAAATTGTACGTAAATCGGAATGATTTCTTTTTAAATAATACTAAATTAGGAGTGATACTATGAAATTTTGTGAAACAAAAAAAATATTAAATCAATTGGTAGCCGATTTAAGCGTATTTTCAGTAAGAATTCATCAAGTTCATTGGTATATGCGTGGAGGAAGATTTCTAACGCTACATCCAAAAATGGATGATCTTATGGAGCAAATTAATGATCAGTTGGATGTAATTTCAGAACGACTGATTACGCTTGACGGATCTCCGTATTCAACTCTAGAAGAGTTTTTTATAAATTCTAAATTAAAAGAAGAGAAAGGTTCTTGGAATAAAACTATTGATGAACAAATTAATTATTTATTGGAAGGTTATAGTTATCTTATTTCGATATATGAAGAGGGAATTGAAATTGCAGGGAAAGAAGGAGATGACTGTACAGAAGATATCTTTATTGGTTCTAAATCAGAGCTAGAAAAAGAGATTTGGATGTTAAAAGCAGAGTTAGGTAACTCACCTGAGTTAGATAAATAGATACAAAACTCCAAGTGAATGGTTATGATATTTCCTTGTGAATAAGGAGTGTTTTTCAGTATTTATATATTATATAAGTAAGATGGATAAAAAATCAAAAAACATCTTAGGTGAGATTCATTTCTACCTTAGATGTTTTTTCAGTAAGTGACCGATTTCAGTCGTTAAATATAAGTACAGATAGATTTTATCAACTAATTACATAAAAAAGGATATGATGCGATAAAATCATTCTAACATACTTTTTAGGGGTAACTCCTTCCCCTGCTCTGAGTCACCCCTAGAGAGTGATATTAGGATACCCCTAAACTTATTATAAAAATATCCAAATATTAGCTCAACAAATTTGCTCATACATTCATTGTAAAATTTAAATTATTTTTCTTCCCTAAAAATATGATCGTTCATTTTGTTTGACTTAGTAGATTTTTCTTGTTAATATTGTTTCATCAAATATTTTATTTTATAAAATAAACATTCATTATCTTTCTGAAATGAGGTCTGATTACTTTAAGAATTTTAGAAATAGTAACTGATAAAATTTATTTTATCAGTTCACCTAAATAAGTTATACAGTTGAAAGGAGAGAAGGTTATAGAAGTCAAAGTGACAAAATCTTTAGAAATTTTTAATAGTATATATTTTATTTGAATTGTGAATTTTCAAGGAATGACTAGATAATTGAATATATTCACAACGTAGACAAAGAGGTGTATTATGCGAAAAAGATTAAAATTATTATTAATCCTTGTTTTATTTTTTTTATTTTTTCCTTTAGCACACACATTAATAACAATGCAAGGTGTTGTTAGTTTACCATTTTACCTACTTCCATTTACAAACTATCCGTACATTGGTAATAGTATGGCACAGTTTTTGTTTTGGATTAGTGGATGTTTGCTAACATTATTGTTTATTATTCTAATTATTGTATTGTTTTATCCTAAAGCACATAATTGTATAGAAAAAAAGACTGATAGTGGAAAAATAGCAGTCCAAAAAAAAGCAATTGAAAACTTTGTATTAATTGCTGCAAAAGAAGAACCTTTTATTGTTGATCCAACAGTAAAATCTGTAATTAAGAAAAAGAAAATCAAAATCTATATACAAGGAAAAATACGCAAAGCTTTTCAAACGGGAGAGCGACAAACAGCCTTTATAAGAAAGGTAAATACTAATTTAAATGAATTATTTGGTGCAGAGCAAATAATATTAACCGAAATAATTTTTAAGGATTATCATGAAAAAAATACAAAGACTAAATCAAAAGTTTTATAGGAGAAAACAATGGTAGAATTCATATCAAAATATAAATATCCTTTGATTTTTGGATGTTTGGGACTATTTTTAGGAATATTATTTTTTACATTAGGATTTATTAAAACAGTAATATTAACAGTGCTAACTCTTTGTGGTTTTTATCTAGGTATCTATTTAGAAACTGTTGGTTTTTTTGACAAACAAAATTAGTTAATAACCGTTTTTACGGTAAAAATAAATTTTATATTTTTAGGAGGAAAAATAATGGAAAACAAAACAAATAATACAAAAACAGAGATCAAAAAAAAGGACATGTCAAAAACTTTTGAGACTATTAAAGGAGAACTATTTTTTGAAGATAAAGTAATTCAAAAAATAATTGGTATTGCATTAGATGAGATTGATGGTCTTCTAACGATTGATGGAGGCTTCTTCTCAAATATAGCTGGAAAACTAGTAAATACGGATAACACAACTTCTGGAGTGGATGTTGAAGTAGGAAAAAAACAAGTCGCAGTAGATCTTTCAATAGTGGCTGAATATGGTAAAGATGTAACTACAATTTATGATAAAATGAAGCAAGTTATTTCAAATGAAGTTAAGAAAATGACTGGCCTAGATGTGATTGAGATTAATGTAAACGTCGTAGATGTAAAAACGAAAGAACAACATGAAAATGATTCAGTTACTCTACAAGATCATCTTTCCGATGCAGCTTCTGCTACTGGAGAATTTGCTTCAAAACAATTTGAAAAATCAAAAGAAGCTTTAGGCGTAGCAAGTGAAAAAGTAAGTGATGGTGTACAAAACGTAAAAGAAGAAACTGAACCTCGCGTAAAATAACAACTTAATTAATATAGAAAGATACAACTGAAATTTAGTAAAAAACCAGTTAGATAGAATGCTTAACTGGTTTTTTGCTTCTTTTACTAGAAAGACCACATTTTTATTAAATAAATTCTTACTTGAATGTTGTATAAATTTCTATATCTATCTACCTATAGATGTGTTTAAATTATAGAAAAGAAGCTTTTTTTTTAATAACCATCAATAAGTTCTATATGATAAAACATTTACTAATTTAATAATCACAAGTTCTTTTAATACTAACAAACATATCTACTAATGAATGTCGATTGCGATGAAAATAAATAAGTAAATTATTTATTTTTATAAGGTTGTACATGTTGCTATGTATGATATTAAGATAAGGAGTAAACAAATGGAAATAATAGATGACCAAAAATTTTATCAACAAATGGAACGATTAAAACAAGAAACCTTTTGGAAATATCTAACCCACTCTCATCAATTCCTTTATTTTATTCCGTTATTATGTTTGATTGATTTTTTATTCTATCCACATTTTTCGTGGTGGTTTGTACTAAAATTACTTTTATTGGTAGGAAGTATGTTTCTTTATTTGTATTGGATATATAATTTTTATAGAAGAATTGATCAAAAAGGAATGATCTCTTTTCTCTTTCTTAAATTATTTTTTATGTATGACTTGTGTAACAGTGTAGTCATGATGATAATAATGACAAATTTTTATCAAACATTTGTAAAAAAAATTGGCTTTTTCTACAATCTTATTGGAGCAGTAGTTTTGGGTATTATTGTAGGTTGTGTTTATTCAGGCTGCTCTTATGAACGGATAAAAGTATATTTAGGATCTAAAAAAAAGTGAATGGTCAAACAAAATAAGGCAGATAATTTTAAGATGTACAATAAAGTAATGCAATGAGACAATCTGTCAATTTTTATTTAGTAAGTTCTCATTAAGAGAAAAATGGAATACATATTCTTTGAGAGATCATTTCATTTACATGTCTTTAACTATAATGAATATGGTCGAATTAACTATCGGTTCTTTTTCTGAATCGGCTACACTAGAAAGAAAAAATAAGATGTGTAGAATAATAAAAAACACACTGGAGGATTTTTTATGTCAAGACGTCAACGAAGAACCTATTCAAAAGAATTCAAACAACACGTCGTCGATCTTTACCTTGCAGGCAAGCCGCGTGTAGAAATCATTCGAGAACATGAGCTTACGCCTTCTTCCTTCGATAAATGGGTGAAGCAAACACATTCAACAGAATCGTTCAAGAAAAAAGATACCTTAACCCCGGAATAAGTAGAATTGATCGCACTACGAAAGAAAAATAAGTAGCTTGAAATGGAGAATGATATTTTAAAGCAAGCGTCGTTGATATTCGGACGAAAAGACAAGTGATTGATGTCAACAAACACAAATACTCGATATCAGCGCTGTATAAAATCTTAAAGATTTCTCTTCAGACCTATTATTAATCAGGCAACACCCATTAAAAGCGAAGAAGATCTGAAAGAACTTATTCACGAAGAATTTATCCGTAACCGAAAAGCTTACGGCACCCCGAAATTGAAGAAATACTTAGCCAAGCGTGCGCTTCAAATCAGTCGTCGCAGAATCGGTCGGATCATGAAACAACGCAGGTTGAAATTCACCTATACGATCGCTCATTTTAATGCCCAACGAACAGCTTGTAATGAAGCGGAGACAACGAATGTATTGAAATTGTATTAGATTGGACATTTACACAAGAAACGGTCATTGGAGGCTATTGTCACCGATCTTACCTATGTTCGCGTAGGGAAAAAATGGCATTATATCTTCTTAATTCTTGATTTATTTAATCGAGAAATCATCGGTTATTCTTGTGGTGAGAAAAAAAGATACCGCATTGGTAAAAGAAGCCTTTGGTCGGATTCCCTATCCTTTAACAGACGTCAAACTTTTTCATGCAGATCATGGAAAAAAATTTGATAATCAATCCATCGATGATATTTTAAATGGGTTTGGGATCACGCGCTCTTTGAGTAAGAAAGGCTTTCCGTATGATAACGCTGTTGCGGAATCAACGTATAAATTTGTCAAAGTAGAATTCGTGCATCAATACCAATTTAAAACATTGGCACAACTACGCCTAGAATTGTTTGATTATGTGCATTGGTGGAACTACCTGCGATTGCATGGGACATTGGGTATGAAACACCGATACAATTTCGACAACAGAGATTGGCAAAGCGAGCCCTTGATAATGAGCTCGGGTCTGATATCTTTGGAGAGGCAGCGTAATTAAATGATTGCGCTTCTGCCGGAGAGAATCAGATCCGATGAGGCTCATTGTCAAAAGCAATCAGAGCAATAACATCACGGCATTCACAACACCTTATAATTTTTGTCAAAAAGAACGTTACCATTCCATTTTGTATATTAAAATCTCTAAAAATATAATTATTAAGGTAATAGTATCCTTATATACGGAATATACGGAAAAACTGGTTGATGGACTAGCAGACTTAAAATTGCGCAAAAATGACGCAATCTACAAATTTAGTCATTTAAATCTATCATATCAGTTAGGCTATTACTTCTACTATTCTTCTATAAAGAAGATAGCTATTTTTGATAAAGGATAATAGACTTTTGAGAAGGTAGATAGTTTGGCAATTTTCTCTTACAGAGGTTAACTGTTTTATATGTAATTTAATTTTTATCAAGCTAAGATTCAATTAAGGATCGCAAAAAAATGAGCGGTCGTTTTTATATAATAAATATGGTATACTAAATTAAAATATCTTTTTTGAGGAGATAGTTATGTATAAAACAGCAACTGAATTATTTAATCGACTAAAATTAGAAAAAAAGCAACTTATTTTATGCTACATCTTAGATGAATTTGGGAGAGTTGGTTATGAAGCAACTTCTGTTCGTAAAATTGCCAGTAAAGCAGATTTAAGTGTAGGATCATTATATCAGTATTTCAACAATAAAGAAGGTATGTTAACAGTCGCGATAGAACACGTTTTTGTTATTTTAGATGAATATGTTAGTACTATAAACGACGCTCCTTTAAAACTAAAAGATCGTTTAGAAATAATGTTTGAAATGATTTTAAAATTAGGAAAGCAACATCCTGAACTCATCATATTTTATAATAAAATTCCTAGTGATAAAAAAATGATAACTGAATGGGTTAAACAATTCTATAATAATAGAAGTTTTTTTGACGTTTACTGGAGTACTGTTAAAGAACTACAAAATGAAAAAGAAATTAGTACTAAAATTGATCCAGTTATCTATACATTTATTATTGATACAATGATGTTATCTGGAGAGCTGCTTCAAAATACACAATATCAAGAAATAAAAGCCAAAGTTTTTCTAGAAGACTCTATAAAAAGTTCATTAATATTAAAAGAAAATGTTCTTGAGACGCTAACTGTACTTGCGAAGGGGTAATAAATTTATGTCAATAAATAAGAAAGATATTAAAAAGGAAGAAATTATATTTACCGCAATGAAACACTTTTCTAAATTTGGTTATGAAAAAACAAAACTTTTAGATATTGCTAATGAAGCTAAAACCAGCACTACTACCGTATATAGCTTTTTTAAAACAAAACATGATTTATATGAGGCAGTGATTGTGTATAATTTGGATATAATAAACTCTGAATTAGAAAAAATTGCTGATAAAAGCTCTACCATCGATGAATATATCATGAATATAATTGAAAGAGTACGTCTAAAATCTGATAAGGAGCAATTACTATTAAATTTTTATATGCTTATTTCAACTAATTCTGTTCAAATTAAAAATTTAGAGATTATAGAAAAGTTTGAACGAAAAAGATTTTCTTACTACTTAAAATTTATAGAAAATCCAAAAATAAAAGATCGTTATACTCTACTATTTATAGATAATATAATTACTATCTATATCTATTCATATTTTAACGTATTCTATCGAAAAAAAATATTTCTTTATTTATCTTTGTACCAACAAGATAGGGAATCTATAGAATTTGAAGAAGATCTTATGAAATATCTTAAATTATTGGTAAAAAAAAGACTTCTTGAAATTGAATAAAATTATAGCTCTATAATGGTAGGACTGAAGAATATTATCTTTCAGTTCTATCCATTATAGAGCTAAACAAGCATTCATCTAAAAAACTTCTAGTTCTTCTATTTTTAATCCTATTAGTTTCATAAAATAACTGTGGTTATTTTTTCGGTTTTTCTCCCCAGATTTCAATAATAGGTCTAAAAACTTGATCTGAATATTCTGTCAGTTTAATAGCTGCAGAAAGGTTTAGTTTTTCTACTTTTCGAGTACCTGATTTTAAACTTGAAATAGTACTCTTGCTTAACCCAGTTCCTTCTACTAAGCTTTTTACTGATTCTTGTTTCAACACTTGCTTAATTTTTACAATATCAGCGACTCCTTTATCCAAAAAAAAACTCCTTTTTTATCTCAAATTTATAACTACTGTAGTAAAAATATAGCATATTTTAGTATACTCTGGTAGTAAAAGTTGAAAAGTACGAAAAGGGAACAAATATACAATAAAAATAAATTATATTACATAAGCAATATAGTTATACTCCAACATTCTATTTATTTGAATAAATGGACCTTTCAAAACACAACATTATTTTGATGGGCATCTAATCCGGTACAATACTCAGAAATTATTTCCCTAATTTCCTTAAATTTAATTCCATGAGTGCCAATCCAATGTCAATCTCGGCTCCTTGTTTCCCTCGTAAGTGGAAATGTTGGAACACCAAATGAGCCTTTAGATGGCCAAACACTGGTTCGATATTGATTTTTCGTTTCCGATAAATCGAACCTGTCTTTTCCTCTAAAAGCTTCTTTTTACATTCTGCTTGAAATAGCGTCATGTATTATTCACTAAAATTTGTCGGTTTTGCTCACTTTTTGCTTTCGTACATTGACTACGAACAGGACAATCTCGACAATTTTCACATTCATAAATTTTGAAGTCACGTACAAATCCGCCTTTCTCTTTTCCTCGACTATATCTCTTGAAAGGAACTGCCCGATGGGTAGGAAAAATATATGTATCTTCTTCCAAATAGCGCCAGTTATCAACCATAAAAGGACTGTTTCTATAGGTCTTTTTATTTTCTTTACGATAACTAGCATAAGTGATTAATGGCGTTTTATGTAAGACATCGTTGATATACGTATAATTTTCTTCACTTCCATAGCCGGTATCCGCTACAATATACTCGGGTAATTCGTTGTGTTGTTCCAAAAAGCTGTCTAAAAATGTCTGTAAGTTTTTTATATCTGTTGGATTTGGGAACAGATCATACGCTAGGACATATTGATTTTCTGTTGCGATTTGTAAATTGTAGCCTGGCTTTAGTTGACTATTGCGCATATAATCATCTTTCATTCGCATAAATGTGGCATCTGTATCTGATTTAGTAAAACTATTTCGCTCTTGAAAAAATCGGTTATAGGTTTCATATTTTTGTTTCCTTGGTAGATAATCCGCTTGGATTTTGCGTAGATATTTTTTGTAGATTCTTCTTTTTTTTCTTTAATTGGCTTTGTTTTTCTTTCTTTTTTCATTTTGTAGTTGTTCTTCTGTCGTCACTAATTCTGTCTCCAAGTGATGCACGATTTCTTCCAATTAGTTGCTTGTCAATCTATCACTTTGGTTTTCTTCTTTTAAAGAAGGCAAGATTTCTTCTTTATAAAGGGTTTGATAGAATTCGTTTGATTGTTTATCCAAAGAAGCTTCATACTGATTTGTTGCTTTGCGCCAGACAAAACTGAATTTATTGGCATCCGCTTCGATTTTTGTGCCATCAATATATAGCGCTTCATTGTCAATTACCTGATTGGTGATTAATTGACAGCGGAATAAGACAAAGGCTTCTGCTAAAAGGTGAGCAGTTGTTTCCTGACTTTGGAAGCGATTGATGGTCCGGTAACTGACTTGTTCGTGGTTTGCTAGCCAACGCATACGATAGCTGTCATCTAATAGAAATCCAATTTTACGATCTGAAAAAACACGCTGCGTGTAAGCATATAGAATAATTTTTAACATCATTTTAGGGTGGTAGGCCAGTCATCCTAGTTGTTCTTCTAATTTAAGAAAAAGTGTTTGTGGCATGGCTTCGACTAAATCATTGACCGCAAAAGCGACATCTGTTTCAGGAATATATTGTTCCATATCTAATGGTAAAGTTGTTTGATTGATGGTATAATTTTAAAAATAAAGCACTCGCTTCCTTTCTGATTGGGTTTCGTCACTTTAATCTTACAGGAATGAGTGCTTTTTGTGTACTTTGAAATCAAAAAAATGGGGCAATAATCAGATTTTTTTCTGAGTATTGTCCCATTCTCGTCCCATTTTCATTATTGACTTTAATCATTTTCGTTCGTGTAACGTACGAAACAAAAACTCACGTTTCTACACATAAACGAAATAGCTTTAACGATAAAAGGTTAGCACATACGAGATGGAATTGTAAATATCACATAGTCCTTTAACATGGTTCTAAAAAAAATTAATATTTAGTTGTATGAACTATTAATTTATAGTTATTTATGTTATCGCTGAAATTTAACCCACAATAGTAGTCTCTAAGAGCATCTTTTTCTACACTTTCTACACACTCTATTACTTCTTTATCAGTTTCAAATCTACAATTAATCAAGAAAAAAAGATAATCAGAAATTTTGGCATCCACTTCAATTAAATTGCTTAATATAGTCTTGAAATTCTTTGAGTTTATTAAGTAAATCAATTTTTTTTGCTGCTTACACAATTGTTTTACAATATTAATCAAAATATAGTCATAAGTATTTAATGTAGCTGAGCCGCGTTGCTTCCTTCTTTCTACTTTAACAAATTCAGCAATGTCTGAGATTTCAAAAAAATACCCTTTATTTTCAAAACACAATATAATCACCCTCTCAAATTATTAAAAATAAACTTCCTTCGAGAAAAGATAAATTTATTGGTTACTTTCATACACATGAACATTCATTTTTTGCAAAAATAAGAAAATGGAAATAATTTCCGTTTGCTATTTTTAATCTTTAGTTTTCTTACAATACTACTCCGATAATACAAAAAAATGCTCTACCGCCCCCTTTTTCTTTTTGATTGCATATTTGAACTGCTTCTCTTCCTTTTGATTAAACATAATTATCCTCTTTATCTATTACAGCATAAATGTATTATCTTGTGTCCTTCTAAAAAAATTTTTAGTTGTTAATCATGAAACTAGAAGAAGAAAAAGATGCAATTTATACACAAATGAAATAATACTCGAAGAAAGGAGGAGACTTAGTAAAGATTATTATGAGCTAAAAGCCAAACCTTTTTGCATTAGATAATGCTACTCAACTTAACTAATGAGAATGTACTCCTAAAACTACTTTGTTTACGCATGAAAGAATTACAAGCGAAGTGGTTAGGCAATTCAAAACTGGGCTATGATGCTTAATAGCTAATACTCAACAAGACTTCCCCTCTAGAATTGAAAAGTATGCGATTTACCTTCTGTAACTACGACAGATCTATATTCAACTACAGGTCCAATCAAAATTTATCTGATATTTAAACAAAAAGTCATCTAAAGTAGAAAAGAGAAATCCTACCTTAGATGATCTTTTATTATCGTTCTATCAACTCTATTTGACAAATAGTCAGCTTTTTATTGATAAAATTTATACACCTATCCTTTCTTAAAGAAGAATACAAACAAACTTAATTCGTATTATTTTTTCTTTTTTTTATTCCTAATAATCCTATACTACTTAAGAATAATAAACCTCCATAAATGGTTAAAATAGAATCAGATTTTTCGCCAGTTTTAGGAAACTGTGAGTAATCATTTGTAGTCGAAAATAAATTTTCAAACGGCATAAATGAAGACTGTTTTATTTCTAACAAGCCATCCACTGCCGCTTTTTCCTCTGGAGTCACTAAACCGTCGGTTTCCACTTCGGCTTTCTTATCTGCTCCAGCTTTGCCTGCGTCTTCTGCTGCTTTTACTGCGTCTGCCGCTGCTTTTTCAGCTAAATCTACATCGTCCGCTTTGCCATTGCTATCTGCATCATTCACTGTTACTTCAGAGGTTGTCACTTTATCTAAGCGATCTTTCAAGCTATCTTTTACTGGTCCTTCTGGCAAGGCATCCACTAACTTGCTTGCGTCTTCTTTCTTCGCGGTAGTCGTGTCATTCAAGCCATCCACTGCCGCTTTTTCCTCTGGAGTCACTAAACCGTCGGTTTCCACTTCGGCTTTCTTATCTGCTCCAGCTTTACCTGCGTCTTCTGCTGCTTTTACTGCGTCTGCCGCTCGAGTATCATGCAGGATCGTTAATGGAACTTCCACCATAACCTTTTCGTCACCATTACTAATTGTAACTGGAATCTTTACTTCCCGACTATTTTCTCCATCAATCCAGTCATTGATAAGTGGAGTACCAATTAGATTACCTGTTTCATTTATAGATAACCCAAAGAGCCCTTTTGGAAGTTCTCCAGTTACAATTACAGACCCTGATTTATTGGACTGTACTACATTATTTAGAACAATACTTTTACCTTCTTCAATAGGACCTTGTGGAGCATGTACTTCTCCAGCTAGGTTAGGTTCTTTTTCCCATTGAGCAAATACCGTTATATCTTCATTAAAACTAGAACCATCATTGACAGTTTGTCCTACTCCAAGTTTATCAGTATTCCATCCAATAAATTTATAGCCTTTTCGTTCTGGAGTAAAATAACTATTTAAAAGCCTTGAACCTTTTTCTAATTCTACTACTTGAGTAACTGGTTGACGGTCAAAGTCAGGATCAGTTTGATTATAATTAAAGTCAAAAGAGACTGTTACTTGTGCGCCCTGAACAATTACTTCTTCAGATACCTCTGGATTATCATAACCAACTTGAACAACATTTCTTTGTCGATCAATTTCTCTTTGTACTTCATTAGTAATAATTTTAACAACGAGTCTATCTCCCTTGCTTAATTTACCACTCAATCCAGTAAATTCAAAAGTCCCTTTTCTATCTTCAGAAGAACTAATTTCAGAAATCAGATTTTCTCCGTTATCAGTAACCTTTATTAATTGAACAGTTCTAGGGTAGACATTTTCAGTATCATAGTTGTTATTTCCTATTCTTCCACTTATCGTATCAGTATCGGTTGTTACTATTTTTATTTTTTCTCCATTTTTATCAAACCAATCGTACGGACTCACCAAAGGATCAGTATCATTAAAAATTTCAAATCCGTCACTTTTTCCATCACCATCAGAATCAGCATTTGTGTAGTTGGTTCCAATTCCCATGTTTGCTTCGTATCTATCAAGTATCCCATCTTTATCCGTATCAATTAATTTAACGAAAGTTGCCGCATGAGTATTATTTAATATCAAGCCATCATCATTTGATGAACCATTTAACGTAGTTGAAAGATATCTGTTTACTTCTTCAGCAGCATTAAGAACTGGATTATATTTGTTTTTGTCCCAAAGCCACATTTTAGAAACCAAACTACGTGCTTTATTAATATTTTCTGTGGTTGGATTTTTTACTGCAAATTCAACCATCTCTTTAGGATCCACTATAGAAGTATTGTCTCCAGAATTAATAGTTATAGGTTCCTGTGGATTACTATCTCTTTTTTCAATCCATTTCGTTAATTCCTGTTTAAATGTATCGAATGAGGAATCTATTTTACGGATAGCTTCTGTAGCTTCTCCTTTTACTAGCTTAAAGGTTGTATTATCTCTAATAGATACATCAAGTTTTAATAATTCTTGTTTGAAATCAATGAGATCGCCCAGATTTTTTTTCGCTATTAATCCTAAACTGATTGTAATCTCTTGGCGGTTAAGTAATGCTCCACCTAAAATTCCCTTTTTGTATATATCTTTAATCACTAACGAACCATCAGGAAGTTTTTCGAACTCATAATTTTTATTGTCAATCTTTATCGTATCAACTAAATCACTTAATTCTTTCCCTGTATTAATATGCAAGTTATAAGGACTACGTTTCCCTATCGTTAAGCCATAATTACCAGTATTTACTCCATAATTAATATCAATAGTATTATTGGTATAGTTAAAATTAGAACTAATTTTAGGACCATTATTATTGACAATATCTTCATCTTTGAAAAAGGTATCTTTACTTAATATTAATTTATTGTTTTGAAGTAAAATATTTAGATCAAAATCAGAAATTAGATCATTTTTTACTCCCTCTTTTTTCTCTTTAAATCTAGCCCAAACTTGGAAAGGTATTTCACTATTGAGAACTTCTTGAGGAGTATCATCTTTAAAATAAATATCTATTGTTCCGTTAGTACGACCCACTAAAGCAGCACGAACCAATCCTCCTCTTTTATCTGTACTAAGAATACCAGAAGACCAAATATTGGTTTTATTGGGCAATTCATACGGATTTTTAGAAATAATTGTTTTACCATCTAGAACTATTTTTTCAACATATGGTGCAAATTTTTCATCAATTGAATAGTACATTGTTCCGCCTGCAAGATCAAAGTACGCTTCAGATGCTAAATTCCCCTCCATATCAACTGTATAATGTTTCTTTCCATCATCAGTAGTAACTAAACCTCGATTATATATACCAAACCCATATGGAGTATACGCATCTCGTTGATTACCTACTATTTCTTTATTTTCTACTACATTTACAGAGCTCTCTATACTTTTCGCTCCATCTTTTTCCGCAACGAAAGAGTAGTTATCACTTTTGATAGCTTGTGATTCTAGAGGATATTCAAAATTTCCATCATCGTCTGCTTTAATAGACCCCAGTTCAATACCATTTTTATAAATTTTTATCGTTACTCCTGGTTCAGACTTTCCTTTAATAGTACTATCATTTTCGTAAATCTCTTTTGTGACTGGCATTTGAATACTCAAACTTGGAACAGGAGATTCATTATCTCTTTTAGATCTTCTTATTTTATCACTATCATTAAATGATTCAGTTCCAGCATTCAATACAGAGATATTGTCATTCCTTTTAGCTATTTCAGTTTTATCAGCCTCTTTCATTATTTCCTTAGTAGTTTCCACTGAGTTTTCTACTAAGTCCCTATTATCACTTTTACTATTATTATCGACATTCTCTGTTTCCGAAGGAATTGATTTGATAATACTATCACTTTCATTTAATACTTTTTCATCATTAACTGTAGATAGCGCATCATTTTCTGCCTTGGTAGTTATTGAATTAGTATTCTCTTGTGAATCATCCAGATTTAATGTTTTAACAGCTGATTCTTCAGATTTTTTTATAGAATCAGAAGTTTCTACTTGTTTTACTGATTCAGATCCTGATACATCTTTATGAAGATCCTGTTCGACTTCACTTGTCTTTGAATTTTTTTGATTTGAACTTTCTATTGCTTCTTCAGCCAGTATAGTTCCTGAACTTGTAGTTGTTTCTTTACTATTTTCACCGTTACTAATTTTAGTTCCATCAATTTCATGAATCATTTTATACTCAGCTGATTTGGTAGAAGAATCATTTTCTCCAATAATTGTACTACCAGAATCTTGTATATCCTGATTTATACTATTATGCACTTCATCAGCGTAAGCTAATGTTGTCCCACCAAACGCAATACTTCCGAAAATAATACATCCGATAATTACTGATGCTGCACCACCGCCACCGTGTTTCTTCTTAATAGCAAATTTCAAATTCCTTTCTTTACCAGTAAAAAACATTTTTTCTCCTCCTTAAAATTCCAAAACTATTTAAGTAACAAAACAATAAAATGAACGAACATTTTATTCAATCTATAAAAAATAATTATCCATTACAGATAATTTATACTATTAGTATGATAAAACATTTAATTTCTAATTTCAACATGAACGTTCGTTTTTTATTTTAATTCTTTACACAGATCACTTGAATCTCTATAGGCTGCGTGTTGTGTCTCAAATACTTTTGCTTTTTCCAGATAGAACTTTAACTAATAAGGATTAGCATTCTTGATACTCTTTATCCATTTGTTTTGCTTAACTTTTTTTCTGAGAGAGAAACTACAAATATAACTTCTTCACGTACCTAGCAATTTAATAACAGTCAGTCTACTAACCGTTCATCATTCATACCAAAATATTGATGCAATGGTTTTTGTTTTCCTGACAATAGTTGATCGATCGTCACAAATTCGTATCCTTCATTTTTTAACATAGTGATCAATCCTGATACAGCTTTGACTGATTCATGATGGATATCGTGGATTAAGATGATTGCGCCATTAAAGACATTCTGTTTGACAACATTATTGATTGCTTCAGGATTTCTTGTTTTCCAATCTAGCGAATCAATATTCCATTGAATAATTGGCATGCCAATTGTTTCAGCACTTTTTTTATCAATAGCGCCATAAGGAGGACGGATATTGCGAGGCAAGACGCCCGTAGCCTTAAAAATTGCTTTATTAGCTTTATTCATTTCACTTTGTAATTCATCTGTCGAAAGTGTATTCAACTGTGGATGAGAATACGAGTGACATGCTACCTCATGACCCTCGTCGTGGACTTGTTTTGCAACATCTGGGTTTTGATCCACCATCTGTCCTAACATGAAAAAAGTAGCCTTCACGTTGTTTGTTTTTAGTATATTCAACAAATCAAGTGTTGAGCTATTATTGGGTCCATCATCAAAAGTAAGAGCGACATACTTTTTATTTTCATCTAATGCAGGTAACGCATCTTTTATACTTTCTTGCGAAACCAGATCTGTATCAATAAAAGGCGCAATGTCTCTGTATTTTAGAATAACTTTAGTAGTTCCAGTTGTGTTCTTTGGTAGGTCGATGGTCAATTCATCAGGTGTATAAGTCATTTTACTCTCGTAAGAAATTCTATCCATCGTTAATACAGCATCAATTATTTTTTTAGGCTCTTTGGCGTGATCAAGAATGGATTGCTGAATCACCTGTTGAATACCTAAGAGACTTCCTTCATCCGGAATCAAATCCTTATTTGTGATTTCTTTACCAGTTTTTTCGGAAACATAAATGGCTTTCTCAGAAATACTGTCTGGCTTTTTAAAATTTTCCTTACTGCGATCCCAGATAAAACTATCTGCTTCAATTCTATACTGACCAATTTTAGAAGATATTGCTGTTGCTTTTATTCTGGCAACTGTAAGCACTTCTTTTTCACGATGCTTCTTTTGTTGCTTTTGAGCAAGCTCGTCTAAGAGCTGGTTTGCATTTTTAAAAGGAACAGTACTTTCATAAACTGGACGGTAAATAAGGCACTTATTTTCTCCGTCATTTATAGTATCTATTTTCGTTGAAATTCCACTTTGGTCTTGCTCTTCTTGGATTGAAGCCATGAGATTTTTTACAGCAGTTTCATATTTGGCTTGAGCTTCTACTTCTTGCTGTTTTAATGTATAAACAATATAGCCGCCAGTAGCGACAATTACTAGAATAAGTGCGGTAAACAATGCGAATATATACTTGCTATAATTAGATTTTTTCTTCGGTATTTTTGGTTGTTTGTTTTCGTTTCCGGTTTTGGGCTTTACAGCTTCATTCAATTGATTTGCATTTTCACAGATATCAGGTTCTTGTTTGTGACGTTGACTACGACGTGCATAGATATTTTTATCAGACATATGACTTTATCCTTCCTTTTATCATCATAAAGTAAAATGAAACAGCGCAATTGTAATAAAAAATAATTTATAGATAATTTTTACAAGAAAGTTTTCTCTATTATTCTTTTTCTTTTGGCGTAGTAATTATCGCTAATTCCTCACCATTTTAGATATTGTGGCTACTTAATGTTAAACTCAATTTTGATATCATTAGAATCACTAGTTTTGATTTTAGTTTTTGGAATTGTACCCTTCGATAGGTTAATCACTATGGTTGCAGTCTTTGAATCACCAATAATGGTCTAGGATTAAAAATATAAACTATTATCCAATCTTGTTCTATTTGATTAAATATACTACTTTAATACCTTTAATTTGTGATCAATTCCAACTTCACCAAACTCATTTACAATTATAATAATTTCTTCCCTGGGATGGGGTGAGACTTGCAAGGCTTGATTGATCAGCGTGTTTTTCCAGCCTCTAAAAACCCAGAAACGATTGTAACTGGTATGCCCATTTTGTCTCCTTTTTACCACTTGCCTATTTCACTTCTTTGAAAATTGCCCGTCTGCGCAATTTTGGAGAATACTTTTTTAATTCTAGCCGTTCAGGGTTATTCCGTTTATTTTTGCTAGTGAGATACAGACGTTCTCCAGTTTCGACACATTCTAAAATAATATTTTGACGCATAAATTTTCCTCCTTCAATACTTATCGATCTTCAAGATACGCTTGAATCTGTTGTGCATCTTCAAAAGTTAACTCGCCAGATTCCAATTGTGAAGCTAAATTTTCTTTCATATCAACAGGTATCTCCCAATAACCATCGATACATTGAAATAACTCCTCGTCATACTCTTCAAAAATTGGATAGATTCTAAAAAAATCATCAAATGATAACCCTTGGTCCTCGTAATAGTCTTTGACTAATCCATTTTCAATTGCCTGTTGGGTCGGTAAACCCGTTTCAGTAATAATTCCTCTCTCTACCATCGAACGATAAAAAGTACTTTTATCTAGCGATTGTTGGGTCGTTTCAAGATAATACTTTAATCCTTCTTCAACTAAAGGTGGGTAAATAATTTCCATTTGGGTTCCCTCCTAAAAGTTATATATTAAACTATTTTGAAGCTCCTTTAATTACTTTCTTTCCATTATAGTAACCTTTTAAAGATACATGATGGCTACGTCTATAATCACCATTCGCTTCGTCAAATGAAATTTCTGGTTTTACTACAGTTTGATGAGTTCTTCTTAACCGTTTCTTCGCCTTAGATGTTTTTCTTGCTGGCACTGCCATGATATTTCCTCCTCTTACCAACTTGCTTTTTTTACTCCAGGAATCAACCCTTGATGGTCAAGTTCTCTAAACTTAATACGGGACATACCGAACTTTCGCATATACCCTCTTGGACGACCATCCGTCTGATCACGAAGCCTCAGACGATTCGGATTTGAATCTCTTGGCAATTTAGCGAGAGCGGTGCGATCTCCTGCGGCTTTTAATTCCTGACGTTTATCTGCATACTTTTCAATCATCGCCATTTGTTTCTTTGCTTTAGCAATTTTCGACTTTTTTGCCATATACCTTTATACTCCTTTTATTTTGATTTAGACATCTCAAATCGTAAACGTTACGTTTTGATGCTGATACTTTACCAACAAGAGTTGCTCTTGTCAACAATAAATAACATGAAATAAAACTCATATGAATAGATAACTATTTGAAAACGAATTTATCGGTACATAGAGATAATCAAATCATTTAAAAGAATATGCAGTTTAAGCTCTGAAAAATAAGAATTCACTTTTATTAGTCCAATCAAACACAAATACCGTTTTAAGTAGCTTTTCCTCTACTTAAAACGGCAATATGAAAGAAACTATAACTTTTTATTCAACCTTTTATGTTTAACTGGTTTATCGCCAATTTTTTAAAACTTTGATTATTCCTTATATTATAAGAATAGACATTAAGTGAACTAATTCAATCATACTGATTCTTTCGTGTATTCAAAATTAGATGCTGTTTAATAAAATTATTCTTTTTGAAAAAGAATTATAACTATATCCCAAAAATTGTAGGTTAATTTAAAGCCTATTTCATCATCGTGATTGAGCTTCTTTTTCATAGACGAATTTCTCAGATAGTTTAGTTTTCTTTATGAGATTTTTGTATATTTCTGACCTTCGATACAACTCACTATGAGTACCTTGATCAACTACTTTTCCTTGATCCATCACTACAATTTTATTTACCTTTTCAATAGACTTCAAGCGATGCGATATAATTAGTACTGTCTTATCTTGTATTAAACGATTTAAACTTTCCTGAATACGTTTTTCATTTTCCGCATCTAAACTGGCAGTAATTTCATCTAAAATTAAAATTGGCGCATTTTTCAAAAAAGCCCGTGCTATGGATAAGCGTTGTCGCTCTCCTCCAGAAAGTGAACTTCCGTTTTCTCCGACCAATGTATGATAACCGTCAGGTAGTTTTTCAATAAAGTCTTCGCAGTTAGCTAAACGAGCTGCTTTTTTCACTTCCTCATCTGACGCTTGACTATTTCCAATACGTATATTTTCCAAAATACTTGTATTAAACAAAGTTACCTCTTGAAAAACAATAGCGATTTTGCTAAACAAAGAAGCTGGAGATACACGTTTAATATCATACCCATCAATTAAAATACAGCCTTCATCATAATCATACAGTCTAGACACTAATTTCAAGATACTAGTTTTCCCGGAACCACTAGCACCTACTAACGCAGTCACTTCTCCTTGTTTAGCCGTAAAAGAGATATGATCTAAAATTGGGGTATTGTTATCATATGAGAAAGAGACATCTCGCAACTCAACGTCAAAAGATTTCAGAGGACTATCTGATCCCTCTTGGATACTGGTTTCCTTCATAGCTCTAATTCGCTGTATTTTAGGAGCTAAATAAAATATTTCAAGCACTGCTTCTTTCATAGAATCGAAGGAATCCTTTATTTTTATTGCGGCTAGTAAGTAACCAACGACGTAGAGTATAGTCACTTCACCCGTTAACAGTAAGTGAACACCTACTAGAATGACTACTGCTAAACTAACATATGAGAAAATAGAGGATAAGGCCATGACTGAAAAAGTACTTAATTCTACCTTTAAATGAATCCTTTCACTCTCTTCCATTTTTTTGAAAAGTCTGTCTTGAACTTTTTTAGATAGATTAAAGCTATTAATCTCTTGCTGCAGTTCAATAGTTTCTTGAAATTCTTCCGAGTTTTCTCTCAAAGTATCGTAATATTTAGTATTGGCTTTCGTTTGGGATTTCTTTGATAACAAGATTAAGACAAAACTAAATAACGTTGGCAAAATAACAGCTAATCCCATTTTGACATTACCAACCAAAAGCATCACTGAAATAAAAGGGAAAAACAGAGCCATACCGCCGGATTTAGGTATTGCATGACTCATCGCATGCTCAATACCTTCAACGTCAGACATGATAGTTTGAGATAAATCTGATAAATTATGTTTTGAAAAATAGGATAATGGTAAATTTGACAAATCGTCTGCAATTTGCACTCTTAAATGCGCACTTTCTTTATAAGTACTATTATATAAGTTTTCATACTCCCTATCTAACAACCAATACATGAAAAGCAAAGTAACAAACGATACTGCAAAATAAAGCCAACGGGGCTTTGCATTTTCTAAAACTAATTCGTCTATCAGCATCATTATAATGAATGCTGGTACCATATTAATGCAGTATACAAAAAAACTAGAAATAGAAGCTTTAGTTAAAGCTTCTGCGCCCTGATCAGTTAAAGCAAATTTTTTTTTATAAAAATTTTTCATTGTCAAGCCTCCAATCATTTGCATTCTCATAATTAGTGACCAATTGTTTATACACTCGATGTTTAGCCATTAATTCATTATGATTTCCACGTTCTACTATTTTTCCTTCTGACAAGACAAGAATTTCATCTACAGATTTAATGCTGGATAATCGATGAGCTATCATAATAACTGTTTTTTCTTTCATCAAATATTGAAAAGCCTTTTGTAGTTCATACTCATTATCTGGATCAATAGATGCACTAGCTTCATCCATAATAACAATCTTTGCATCTTTTAAAATTGCTCTGGCAATAGCTATACGTTGTTTTTCTCCTCCTGACAGATAAACTCCTTTACTACCAATTAAGGTATGCTCTCTTTCGGGAAATTTTTTTAAAATCGATTCGCAACCGGCTAATCTTAGCGCGTCAAATACTTTACTTGCTGGCGCTTGAGTATTTGCTATAGAAACGTTATCGTAAATACTCTGATTGAATAGTTTCGTATCTTGAAAGACAAAAGCAATTGTGTTAATAATTGTGTCTTTTGAATAGTGATTTAAAGGCTTACCACCAATTTTAATCTGTCCCTTATCCACATTGTAGAAACCTGAAATTAGTTTAGCTATCGTACTCTTTCCGCTTCCTGATTTTCCTACTAATGCATAAATTCTTTTTTGTTCTAAAACTAAGTTGAAATTTTCTAAAACACACTCTTCTTTGTATGAAAAGCTGACATTTTCAAATGCAATGTCACAATTTTTAATCTGTGTCTCGTTCCCATATTTTAGTTGGTCTTGCTTCATTTCTAAATAAAGGGAGTCTAGTGTTTCGACTGCATATCTTGCTTCAAACAAGTGCATACTTACATACATTATTCTCATGAAAGAAACAAAAATAATTCCACTTAAAAAAAACAACATCAACAAGTCAACAGCTAATATCTTGGGAGTGGTAAGAGAAGTTATAAAAAAGGTTATAGGAACTATCAAAATGCAAACTATGCCAAAAAATAGCCATTGAAAAAGAACAAAAGGTGTTTTCCCACTCAAAGAATACTTATATGCAAACTTAGCATAATCGTTAATTGCTTTATTCAAGGCTTTAAATGATGTTACTTTAGCACCAAATATCTTTATAACTTGAATTCCGCGGATATATTCTACCGTTTCAGAGCTTAACACATCTAACGATTCTTGATATTTTTGAATAAAATTTGTATTCCCTGTCATTTTCTTTAACAAGAATACACCAATTACTAACATGGCGATTAGAACCAATCCAATTTTAAAGTTAATGAAAAAGCCTAAGGCAACTGATAAAACAGGTGTTACTATGGCTTGAGCACTATCTGGAATCAAGTGAGCAATTGCCATATGTGTTTTAGCCGCGTTGTCATCAATTGTCTTTCGAATATATCCCGAAGAATTTAAATCAAAAAAACGAAAACTTGCTTTTGTTAAACCGCTAATTCCCTTTTTTCTCAAATTAGTCTCTAAGCGAAACCCAAGGATATGAGAAAATAAGCCAGAAAAAATATAAAATAAAGCTCCTAAAGTTAACCAAGCAACAGTTTGAACCGCATAACTCTTAGCTAAATATTCATCTCCTACAATAATTAGAGACTGAAGAAATTTGTAAATACTGTAATATCCATAGACTGTTAATACGACAGAAAAATCAGAAAATAAAGTGGCTAACCATCCGTAGTATTTCATTTTAGGGACATAACTAAATAATTTTTTGTATACTTTCATTTTTTCCTCCCCCGCATTCAATTTCTTCTCTTATTCGTTTACAACTGTTAATGCTTTCCGTAATGGCGTAAATTAGAGATGTGCAAACAGATAGAAGGTAAACTACGTTCTATTTTTTGTATTTTTTTAAGACTTTTCTTCCAATCAATACACCAATCATAGATAAACTTGCTACAACTAACACTGAAATAATTCCCCATATACCCACCGCGTAGTGGATCATTGCATCCATTGTTGCAGCAGATTGTCCTCTATCTATCCAGTCTTGACGAAAACGATCTGTAAAGAACCATATGGGAATCCACTGTCCGGCAGCACTGCCTAGTTGCATTAGAACCCAAGACACAACTTGAGGAATTGCTCGATCATATCCAAATACATATAGAATAATATCAGCTAAGATCGCCATACTAATCGAACTGATAAACCAAGGTAAGTACGCCCCGCCCATTAACGTAAAAAATAACAATAAAACAATTGTGTAAATAGTAAAAATTCCTTTTCTAGGGTAGTTATAGCTAATATAAACAAATATGATTCCAGATAATAATCCAAAAATCCCTGGGGATATGCTGTGACCAAACGCCCCACCAATACTACTAACCATTATTGAAAAAAAGTAAATTACTAGGGAAATAACTGTAGCTAAACCAATAAAAATATAATCTTTTGTTTTCATATATATTTTCCTCAATTCTATTTCGTTATGTCATTAAAAATCTGTTCTATCAAAGTTGAATCTTCTACTCTAAGTTTTATATCTTTTTTTATTCCACCATTTTTTAAATAAATAATTCTATTGCATGTTTTATAAAGAAATTCCGGATCATGAGTGGCTATGACTACTGCACCCTTTTCTTTTAAATCTTTAATAAGGTCAGCAATCCTTTCCATATTGATATAATCCAACCCACTTGTAGGTTCATCAAATAGAAATAAATTAGTTTTTGACAATGAAGCTATAGAAACCAATAATCTTTGTTTTTCTCCACCGGATAAATCAAACGGTAATTGATCTTTCATTTTATAAAGTTCCATTTTTTTTAAAATTTTTTCTTGCTGATCTTTACTAACTATTTCATTCCCCAGGGCTAACTCGCTCCTCACTGATTCTGTGAAAAATTGGTAATCCATTTCTTGCATTACTAAAAACGGCGATGACAAATTTTTTTTATTTTCGATTATCTTTCCTTTGGTAGGGCGAATAATCTTCATGAGTATTCTTAGTAAGGTTGTTTTCCCCACACCGTTTTTCCCTACCAAACCAATAACATCTCCAACTTTGACATCAAAATTTATGTCTTTTAGAATATTTTCATAAGTAATTTCTTCAACTTTTAATACATCTGCACTTGCCTTTTCGATATAGGGAACTTCAATCGAACTATTAAAAATGTCAAATTTCCTTAATGCGTTATTGTTTTCAGTTTTTAACAACTGAATAGTTGTAGTTTTTACAGTTCTATTTTTAACAAATAGAACTTGATCAATTAATTCTTTCAAATAATAAAAACGATGTTCAGCTATAACAATAGTAAATCCTTTATTTTTTAAATCACAAAGTAAGTCAGCAAGTTTCTTAGTCGCTTTGAAATCCAAATTTGAAGACGGTTCATCCAATATAATTAATTTAGAGTTTAGCGATAAACTACATCCAATAGAAATTTTCTGCCGTTCACCACTTGATAGCGAAAAAATGTTTTTATCTAATATATTTGAAAGATCTAATAATTCAGCTAATTCATTGATTCTTTTATCCATATGCTCTTTTGTAAATCCAAAGTTTTCCATCGAAAATACTAACTCACTCGTTGTATTTGTTGTAAAGAATTGTCCTCTAGGATCTTGACTTACGTAGCCAATATTTTTTGATATACTTTCTTGTGTTAAGGATTGTAGCGAGTTATTTTCAAATAAAATTTCCCCAACCAATTTTCCGTCATAAAGTCTTGGAATAAGTCCATTCATTAACTTTAATAGTGTGGATTTCCCACTCCCAGAAGAACCAGTAATCAATGTAAGACTACCTTTTTTTATTGAAAAATTAAGGTCAACAAGCGCTTGTTCCTTAACATCCTTATATGAAAAAGAAACATTGTTAAATTCAAACAATTCTTTCACCTCAAATCAAAATACTTAAGAAAAAAATAGTAACGGAAAACAGGATGATATAGTCTAATAAGCTCATGTTTGTTTTATAGTAAGAACTTCTTTTCACAGGAGATTCTATCCCCTTTGTTATTGCATTAGCGGTCATTTCTTCAGCAATCATAGTTGCACGTATAAGAACGGGAACTAACAGAAATTCCAAATATTGCAGAGGCTGAAAAAAAGACAAGCGAATGTTTCTCATTTTTAAAGATTCTTTAATCATTCTTATTTCAGAACGATAAGTCGGAAAGAATCTGATCACTACTGTAATACTTAACATTATTTTTTTCGGTAAATGTATTTTTTCTAAAGAGGATAATAATTCATTGCTAGTATAGACACTAACCAACAACCATGAAATCATTACGACCGGCAACATTCGAAATACAATATATAAGGATGTCCCAAAAAAAATAGTAAAAAACTCTATCTTGATAGCATCAATAATTTTCATTGCTAAAAACAGAACTGAATAAATCAAGATGAAATAAATACATGTCTTTATTTTACGAAACATCAATACTAAAACTGTAGCAATAATGAAACACCCCACTTGAAATATATTTCCCTTTCCTAAAAAAATAATGACTGGGAAAAAAATATTTAAAGTAATCAAGGTTAACGGATTGATTTTTGACACTCTTTCACCTCCAAAAAATAAGATCGCACTGTTATCTTAAGCTGATAAAAATGCACCGTTATTCAGATAACAGTGCGATCTTATCAAAAAGCATAACTGAGAACAATTCTCAATGCAAGCTTTTTTTAATTAACTCAGTAATTCAATCCACCCAGGAACAGAAAATTGATACAATCTTCTGGTTAATAGCATAGTCTTTTCTTTTGAATAGCTATGCTTCAATATATCATAGAATGTAGCGTAGAATGAGTAAATGTAGAAGTGGATCTCTTCTTCATTAAAGACTAAATTTTGATTGATCATTCCGATAGTCTTTAACTTATCTAGACAACAGACTGTCTTTTTTGTCACAAATGATGTAATTTTTTCAACAATATCTTGATATTTGGTTCCAGCTGATTGGAATAAAACCAAATCGAATATACGTTTATTCTCAAAAATATAATTAATAAATGGATCTAATTCATTGAAGTTCTCTCTCCAACTTTTCTCTATATCTATATTTTCTAAGTTTAAGAGGTATTTGGCAAACTCTTCATTATACATGTTAATAAGCGCATTAATATGCGGCTGAATAATTTCTTCAAATAACGCTTCCTTAGAAGTAAAATGTTTATAAAAAGCACCCGTAGTTACGCCTGCGGTCAAGCACAGTTGCCTTATCTTAGTTTGCTGAAATCCTTCTTTTTCAAAATGGCTTAGTCCACTTTCTATTAATTTTTGGTGAGTTGTAATATAATCTCTGGTTTCTATGGGTACTTCCTCCTAATAAGATGAATTAACTATATTATCTTACACAGGACTTGAAGTTTCAATCGTTAACGTCTATTACTGAACTCATTCCTTAGAGCTAAACTAATGAGAAAGAGCAAAATAACTGATACAAAAAGCAATCCTACAAGAATTAATAGACTCATCTAAATCATTCACCTTTTCTAAAATAATCCGAGAAAGATTTAAAAAAATTATATCCAGCTATTAGGATAAGTCCTATCATAATCACTCCAATAGCCATTTTCTTATCCTCCCTAAAATAAAGTCTTTTACTTAAAACCTTTTTTGTAATCGTCAATAAGTTTTTTCCCTTTATCAGTTAATTGAAATCCTATATCTAAATAATCCTCATATCTAAGTTTAGCCAGCATCTCACTTACAGATGCTGGACTAACACTTAGAACTTTTGCTAAATCATTATTTTTTAATTTCTTTTTTCTTTTTGATAATTCCTGAATTGCTAGTAAATAAATTAGTATAGTAGTTGTTTTAATTTGTACCATACCTACCCTCCAAATTATTTCGAAAGGCCTTCAGCAATTTTATCCAGGTTCCATTTCATCATCGCATAGTAACTATCACCATCTTGTCCTTTTTCTGCAATTGAATCAGTAAAAATCGTTGAATAGATAGGAATATTGGTATCTTTTGATACTGTTTTCATCGGTCTATCGTCCACACTACTTTCTACGAATAAGGAGGGAACTTTTGTTGTGCGTAATTTTTCAACTAAGTGTTTTATTTGATCTGGTGTTCCTTCTTCTTCAGTGTTGATTTCCCAAATGTAAGCAGAAGGCACATTATACGCTTTCGAGAAATATTTAAAGCATCCTTCACTTGTAACAATCATTTTTTTATCATTCGGAATTGAAGCAAATTTAGATTTAGCTTCTTTGTCTAGAGAATCCAACTTTTCAATATACTTATCTAGATTTTCTTTATAGAATTTTTTATTATCAGGATCTTTTTCCGCTAACTGTTTTTCAATATTTTTAGCGTAAATAATACCGTTTTCTAAATTTAACCAAGCATGGGGATCTTCCTTCCCTTTTTCACTCTGACCCTCTAAGTAAATAACATCTATGCCATCACTTGCTGCAAAATAGTCTTTGTTTTCCTCTTTGTTCGCATTTTTTACTAATTTTGTAAACCAAGCATTTCCTCCAGTTTCCAAGTTAACACCGTTATAAAAAATCAAATCTGCTTTTGAAGTTTTTTGAACATCTTCAGGCAAAGGTTCATATTCGTGGGGATCTTTCCCAATAGGTACGATACTGTGTAAATCAATTTTATCTTTTGCTATATTTTCAGTAATATCTGCTAAAATCGAATTAGTAACTACTACCTTTAATTTTTCGTTCGAAGCCACTGTATCTTTGTCTTTACTATTTGTTGAACATGCCCCGAATATAAAAAGAGCAATCAACATTCCCAGACTTCCCACTACTACTTTCCATTTTCTCATCATAACGATCTCTCCTTCTTTCTTAAAAATTTTTGTTTTGGTGAGATTAGAAAACTAATTACAAATAAGGATGCCGCTGTTAAAACAATACTTGATCCTGCGGCTATGTTAAAACTATAACCAATAAATAATCCAAGCAATGATGAACTTGCTCCGACTGTTGCAGAAATAAATATCATAGTTTTCAAGCTATTTGCATATAAATATGCTGTAGCTGCTGGCGTAATTAACATTGCAACAATTAATATAGTTCCTACACTTTGCATAGCTGTTACTGCTACTAAAGTTAATAGAACCATCAATAGATAATGATAAAAATTGACATTCATCCCCATTGCTTTTGCCATTAATGGATCAAAAGAAGTGATTAATAATTCTTTAAAAAATAGAACTACTATAACCAACACTAAAACAGAAACGCCAATTGTAATCCACTTATCAATATCTTGTACAGCTAAAATATTTCCAAACAAGATATGAAATAAATCGGTTGAGCTATTTGCAACACCTATAAGGATAACTCCTAGTGCTAAAAAAGAACTGAAAGTAATACCAATTGCTGTATCTCCTTTTATTACACTATTGCTTTTTATAAAAGTAATAATGATAGAAGCTAATAGACCAAATACAATCGCACCAATAAAAAAGTTAATGCCTAAAATATAAGAAATTGCTACTCCTGGCAAAACAGCATGAGAAATAGCATCGCCCATAAGAGACATTCCTCTTAAAATAATAAAACAACCTACTGTTCCAGAAACAATCCCTATAACTACAGATGTAATTAGAGCATTCTGTAAAAAGTGAAAGTCATACAGACCATTAATAAAATTTTGAAGCATATTATTCCCCCTCTCCAATAAATATAGTATCTCCATAGGCTTTTTTTAAATTCTCTTCATTAAATACAGATTCTACACTTCCGTGAGCAATTAGATTTCGATTCAAAAGAATAATATTATCAAAATACTTCTTTACCTTGCTTAAATCATGATGCACAATTAGCACTGTTTTTCCCTGATGTTTCAATTCTTTTAACGTATCCATAATTATTCGTTCACTAACTAAGTCTATCCCTACAAATGGTTCATCTAAAAATATAAAATCCGCATTTTGAGCAAGACATCTTGCTAAAAGTACACGTTGAAATTGTCCTCCAGATAATTCTCCTATTTGATGATTAGAATATTTTCCCATATCGACCTTTTCCAAAGCCTTTGAAACTTTTTGCCATTCTGCATTTTTAATTCTTTGAAAAACTTTCATTCCGGCATATGTTCCCATAGATACACATTCTTTTACTTTTATTGGAAAAGTAAAATCAATATCAGCTTTTTGTTCTACATATGCAATCTTTACCAGTTTTTTATTGATATCTTCATTATTAATGGAGACCTCTCCCTGATGAGGGATAATATTTAACATTGCTTTAAGCAAAGTAGATTTTCCAGCACCATTTGGACCAAAAATACCTGTTAAAGCACCTTCTTGTATTTTTAACGAAATCTCGTTCAATGCTAAAAAATCGTTATAACAAACAGTAAGCTTTTTCACTTCTAACATAACTTTCTCCTTCTAAATGATAATGATTATCACGATTGTATGGTACACAAAAATAATATTTTAGTCAAGCCTAAATTTTTAAATTTGGATTTTTTCTGTTGTTGAAGATTAGGATGATAAAATTATTTGAAAAAGAGCGTTCTCTAATGAGAACACTCTCCTAAAACTACTTTATTTGTATACAAAAGAATTAAGCTTGAAGTGGATAGGAAGCTGAATTTGTTTACGAGCATCAAGACATTCTCTTCTAGAAATGAAAAGTAGGTTATTTATCCTTTCGTAACATGTTAGGCTTATTCAACTATGCTTCCAATCGAAATTTAATTAACTTAACAACTTAAAATGTTCTCTTTATTGATTTTCACAATTTAAATTGTTCAAATTGAATTAGATAAATAGTAATACTTCCCATATTAAAATTTATTTTTTTTCAGCCCTATAATACTTACAATTACCGTGAATAATCCTAAATACATGGGAAGACCATTATACTTTTCTCCAGTTTTCGGTAACTCCATAGTATTTTTATTTCGATTATCTTCTTTCTTTTTTTCTTGATTCGTTAGTTTCCTTTTTTCATTGCTATTATTATAATTTAGATTAGATAATTTTTTTTTGTTATTAAAAAAAATAGAAGGATGATTAGAGTTAGCTTGTTTATCACTAGCTTTACTATCCGAACTTTGTTTAGAATTTGTATTTTTCGTTACTCCGGGTAAATTGACTGTTATGTCTTTTTCTTTTTCTCCACCAAGATCATATCTTACTGTATAGCCATTTCTTACTCCATCTGTTTCAATACCATAATTTACTTCCTTTTTCATACCATCTTGCTCAGTAAATACAACTTCTCCGTTAGCGTCTACTTGTTTCTTAAGTACTTCTGTTGATCCATCTGTTAAATTTCTTAAGCGTACTTCTTTTCCCGCTTCAAGTGCTAATCCATTTGTGTAATGTGCTTTTACTTTTAAACTAAGTGGTAATTCTGCTCCGGGTAAATTGACTGTTATGTCTTTTTCTTTTTCTCCACCAAGATCATATCTTACTGTATAGCCATTTCTTACTCCATCTGTTTCAATACCATAATTTACTTCCTTTTTCATACCATCTTGCTCAGTAAATACAACTTCTCCGTTAGCGTCTACTTGTTTCTTAAGTACTTCTGTTGATCCATCTGTTAAATTTCTTAAGCGTACTTCTTTTCCCGCTTCAAGTGCTAATCCATTTGTGTAATGTGCTTTTACTTTTAAACT